>JAEEGL010518064.1_pt1 | contig 14898 bp, 12 predicted proteins | sample 9134231 | NCBI WGS metagenome assembly JAEEGL01 (sample SAMN16246548, study PRJNA631951) | gut metagenome | biome: gut microbiome; feature: rumen; material: fiber-attached | host: Bos | place: Iran: Karaj | collected 2018-10
CGTCCACCTGCTTGGCGATGCAATAACGGCGCAGGTCGTCCACCGTGGCGACGCCATCTATGCCGAAGGCCGCCACGTTCTCGTCGGTCAGCTCCGGCAAAACGGTGTGGCTGATCCGGACGATCTCCACCTCCACGGCATTGCCGTCCGCCGTCAGGATCTTCTTCTCGCCCTTCTCCAGGCCGATGAGCCGGCTCTCCAGCTCACGGCTGAAAAGGCCCTTACCCACGGGAACAGGGACGTTGGTCTTGTTATACCGCTCCACTTCGGAGCTGCAGTTCAGCGTAACGGTATCGCCGTCACTGACGCATCGGGCGTCCTCCTTGCGTCCATAGCGGCGCAGGACACGCTCCAGATCCTTCTGATACCGGGACTCATCCACCGTGAAGCCGGTGATGAATTGGGAAATGTCCACCTGGCGGAAGTCATAGACCTCCAACGCCCGGGACTTCAGCTTGATCGTCTCTGCCATGGTCCACCTCTCAGCCGTAATAGTAGGTGCTGATCTTCTCGATGATCTCGTCCTCGTCCATGAGGCCCACCACCGTCTCCAGCTCCTGTCCGTCCTTGAGGAACTTCACCGTGGGAACAGCTTCGATCTGGTGGTCAGCGCCCAGCTTGGGCTCGTCGGAGATGTTGACCTTCACGATGTTCAGGAAAGGATAGTCCAGGGTCAGATCCTCCAGGATGCGGGAGAGCATCTTGCAGGGCACGCAGGTGGTGGAATAGAAATCCACGATGGTGAAGCCCTCAGCGGTCAGCTGGGGATAGGTCTCTTTGGTGGCAATGGATACGCTCATTGTTCTTCCTCCTTATTCAAATAACCGGTCACATGGTCGATGATCTTTTCAAAGTAGTAGTTGGCGGCGAACTGCCGCAGGAATTTGGGATAGGTGATGACCTTCTCGGCATCCTGCCGGGAAAGGCCCATGCCGTCGGCGCACTGCTGCACCGCCTGGTCGTAGGCCCCATCGGGGATCTCCACGCCCTCGCGCTCCATCAGCTCGGCGCCGATGGCCACGCTGCGCAGCTCCTGGCGGCAGAGGGTACGCAGGAAGTCGTAGTGCTCGGCCTTCGTCCGGCCGGAGACAGCCATGACCTCCTCGTCGGTGGCGGCGTCCGGGTCCAGTCCGGCGCTGCGGAGCATATCCTCCGCCATGGCCTGACCCTCAGCCTCCACCTCCCGCAGCTCCTCCTCGTCCAGGTCAAAGGTGCTGCGGTCGTTGGCAGCATTGGAGACCTCCACCGCCAGCGCCTCTGCCATGTCGGACACGTACTGGGCCTTGGCTTCGGCCTTGATCTGGGCGGTCAGCTGCACCACAGTCTCCACGCCTTCCAGGCCCCAGGTGTCCACCGTCTCGTCATTGAGAGACGGCAGCTCACGGCGACGGATGGCACGGATCGCAACCCTGACATTCCCCTCAGGGATCGTGACGGCACGCTCCTCCCCGGTCTTCATACCCAGGATCGCCTCCTCCAGCTCACGGCTGTAGAGGTCCTTGCCCACACGGACGGTGATGCCGGACTTCTGGAACTTGGGCAGGTCGGAAGCGGTATCCAGCGTGACGAAGTCGTCACGCTCCACCGTGTCGGCCTCCACCATAACGGCGTGGCGCATACGGACCTTGTCCAGCTGTTCCATCAGTTCTTCCTCCGTCATGGAGAAGGGCTCCACATACTGGGACAGGTCCACGTCCCGGTAATCATAGATGGTAATCGCTTTGGATTTGCACAGTTTCATTCCGCAGCGCCTCCTTTTTCGGCGAATTGCTGCAGAAGCGGGCTCACTGCCAGGACCTGGCTGTAGGGGCCGGATGCCTCCACCTTGCCATCCTTCAGCACCACCACGTTGTCGGCCTTGCGGATCATGTTCATGTCGTGGCTGACCATGATGACGGTCCTGCCCGCCATCAGGTTCATCAGCGCCTCCATGACCTCCTGCTCGCTGACCACGTCGATGCCGCTGGTGGCCTCGTCCATGATGAGGAGCTCTGGACGCTTCAGCAGGATGCGGGCAATGGCGATGCGCTGCATCTCACCGCCGGAGCACTTGTTGTCGAACCGGCTGATCTGCGTGTCAAAGCCGTTTTCCTTGCCCTGGATGAAGTCGTAGGCCTTGGCCTTCTTCGCCGCGTCGATGAGCTCCTCCTCAGTAAACTCCCGGTGGACGCCGTAGGCGATGTTGTCCCGGATGGTACCCTGGACGATCTGGTTGCCCTGGAAGAGGTAGCCCACGGACTCGCGCCAATCCTTCAGATTCACGTCGCCCAGATTGCGGTCTCCCAGACGGAGACTGCCCTCCTGCTGCTCGTTGAACCGCTCCAGCAGCTTGATGAGTGTAGACTTGCCGCAGCCGTTCTCACCCACGATGGCGGTGATCTCCCCGGCAGGGATGGTGAAGCTGACGCCGTCCAGCACGTTGCGCTCGCCGTTGTAGGAGAAGGTGACGTTCTCGGCGGTGATGGCGCCGATCTCCCCGCCCACGCTCTCGCCGGACTCCAGATCCTCATCCTTTGCGTCAACTAGGCGGGCGATGGTGGTGCTGGAGCCGTGGGACATCTTGAAGCCCTGCCACACGGCGGAGATCATAAAGGCGTTGGACATGAACAGGTTGAAGTAGTTATAGAGGTTCACCAGCTGGAACATCTTCATGGTGCCGGCACGGACCAGGGCGCTGGCCACCAACAGCAGAACAATCTCATTGATGTACTGGGCCATGGAGCCGATGGGCGCCACGAAGATGAAGATCCGCTCCTGCCGGATCTCGGCCTTGTACCGGTCCTGGTTGGCCTGGACGCCCTTGCGGTACTCCTCGTCCTCCATGCGGGCCGTCTTGATCCGCAGGATGTTGGGCAGCCGCTCGGCAAAGAAGTTGGTCATTTTGGAGATGGCCGTGTTGGTGATGTAGTTGATCTTATACTGCATCTTTCCGGTGATCCACGCCGAAAACAGGGTGATGGGGATACCGGTCAGCATGATAAGGGCCAGGGATTTGTAGGTAATGTACATCTGGTGGAAGGCGGCGTAGGTGCCGTACAGCACGGAGATCAGCTGGATGGCGGCGGCTACGGCTGCGTAGGTGCCGTTGGTGTCCTGGGTCACGCGGGAAACCAGGCCCTGGGTATCCTCACTGCCATAGTAAGACATGGGCAGGTGGAGGATCTTCCGCCACACGGTGTGGCGGACGTTCCGGGCCGTCATCTGGCCTGTCAGCTCATTGATGCCGCCCTGCACCGCCTCAAAGACGGCGTTGAGCAGCGTCATGGTCACGAAGCCTACCAGAAAACCGTGCTGGGTGATGGCGCCGGTCATGATCTTGCTGGTGTAAGGCACCAGCATCACCATGACCTGCTTGGCCAGGAGGGAGAGGGCGCCAACGATGATCAGCATGACCCAGGGGAGCTTGACCTTGCGGTAGAGGGACAGAAGCTCCCGCCAGGACAGCTTCTCGTCGCTGTTTTTCTTACGCTTCATGGCGGTCCCCTCCTTCCTCCATCAACTGGCGATAGAATTCGCTCATCAGGGCCACGGTTTTGGCGTCGCCCTCCACAAAGGTGTGATCCTGCTCCGCTACGATCACATGATCGGCGGCACGGACCGCCGACCGGTCATGGGTCACCAGGATCACCGTCCGCTTGCCCCGCAGGGAAATGATGGTCTGGATGATCTCGTTGGTGGAAATGATGTCCAGGCTTGCGGTAGGCTCATCCAGGATCAGGATGGGCGCGCCGGTGAGGATGGCCCCGGCCATGGCGATCTTCTGCCGCTGGCCTCCGGAGAGACGGCTGCCGAACTGGCCTACCTCATAGTCCAGTCCCTCGGGAAGCTGGGCAATAAACTCATCCAGGTTTGCCTGCTTCACAGCGTCCATGATCTCCTCATCCGATACCTGGTGGCGGATGCCGTAGAGCAGGTTATCCCGGATGGTGCCGGAGAGCAGGGGGGTCTCCTGCATGACGTAGGCGATGTTTTCACGCCAGGCGCGGATATTATAGGATGCGATATTGTTTCCGCCTGAGAGGATACGGCCCTCACCGGGCTCATAGATCCGCTCCAACAGCTTGGTAACGGTGGTCTTGCCGGAGCCGCTGTAGCCGACGAGGGCGGTGATGCCCTTGCCGGGGATGGTCAGCGACACGTCCCGGAGAATGGGATCTGTCTCATAGGCGAAGGTCACGTGGTCGAACATGATGTCGCCGCTCTCCACGATCTCCTCGGCATAGGCCTCCACGCTCTCCTCTTCCTCATAAAGAACGTCGGAGACCTTGCTCAGCTGGCCCTGGATGGACTTGGACCGCTGCCAGATGCCGCCCAGCGTGTTGATAAAGCCGATGAACGTGCCGGCATAGAGGTAGAAGGTATACCAGCCGGCGGCGTCCACCGTGCCGTTATTCAGCATTTTGATGCCCATGAGGATAATGACGATCTCCGGCAGAGTCCCGGCGATGGCCCCCACCACCTGGCTCACCACGTCCAGGCCGATGAGGCTGCGGTTGGCCTTGTAGTAATCGTCGATGACCTTTTTGCCCCGGCGGGTCTCATAGGCCTGCATGTTGAAGGCCTTCATGAGAGGCAGGCAGGAGATCAGCTCGCTGAGATACTCCGTCAGATTGGACATCTGGAACTTGGCCGTGTTCTGGAACTTCAGATTCAACCGGCCCACGACAAAGGAGATGGCCAGGGAAATGGGCACGAAGGCCAGAAGCATCAGACCCGCCCTGATGCTGATGGCGCTCATGGCGGCAATGGTCAGGATCAGGTAGTAGATCTGAGACCCGGTCTCCAGCACCACGTCCATGACGAATTCGTTGATGCTGTCCGAGTCCACCGTGATGCGGCTGATGAGGGTGCTGGCGGTGACCCGGTCAAAATAGGAGGGCTTCAGCTTCAGGATCTTGCCCCACAGGGCGCTGCGCAGGTTCCGGTTGGTGCGGTAGCGCACCACATGGTTGAAAAACAGAATGGATTGGGTCACCACCATGGACAAAAGCTCCATGCCGATGAACATACCCACGCTGGCGGGGCTCACGTCCCCGGCGAAGAAGTTGCTGTTGACCTGGGGGATCCGCACCAGGATGAAGCCCTCCACGACAGTCAGCAGAATATAAATCGCCAGAAAGCCGTAGGGCAGGTTGGCCACCTTGCAGGTGTGGAAAAACCGCTTCCACACGCCCTTCTGGTTGACCTTTGCCCCGGATTTGTCCAGGCTTTGGAGGCCCATCTGTTTGCTCTCTTCCATCTTATCCCTCCCTATTCTCCGCGAAGCCGCTTGATCTTGGCAAGGTAGCGGTAAATGCTCTGCTGCGACATATTCAGAGAAAAAGCCGCTCTTGCCACAGCGCCTTTCAGTTCAAATACGCCCTCGTCATACAAATCAAGGATCAGCTCCGTCTTCTCGTCAATGGTCATCCGCTCCGGATCGGCGGTAAACTCCGCGACCATCCGGTCGATGGTGTCCAGCGTAGGCGTCTCCGGCGGTGCTTCCTCCTGCCGGGGCCGGATCTCCTCCAGTTCCTCACCGTTGAAGGTCAGCAGATTCTGGAAAACAGCCTGCATCGGAAGAAAGGCGGTGATGTCCATGGACAGCACCAGCGCGCCCACCGGCTGGTCATTCTCATCCTTGATAAAAAGGATAGAGGTCTTGTCCAGCCTCTCCCGGCCCATCACGTCGCCCCGGTTGGTGAGCATCCCGTTGCCCACTACAGTCCGGCTCTTCAGCACCTCGCGCAGATAGCGCCGCACGGCCTCCGGTGCGCCGCGGCGAACATTGCGCTGCGCCGCCAGCGGATAGCTCTTTTCCGACAGGTCAAAGAGCATGATCTCGCAGGTATAGGGAACCGTATCCCCCAAAAAGGTCACCAGCGGCACGTATCTCTCCACAAACGGATTCATAGTCCGCCTCCTTTTGTGCATTTTTGTTGAACTTATGGTAGCACGCACCGCCGCTATTTGTCAACTTTTTTCTTATCGCGATAAGAAAATTCTTGACAAGATGGTTTTTATCCCTATAATAAAAGCTGTTAGCCAACCCCATATTATCAAAAAAGGAGAACTGACATGAAAAAGATCCTCATTTCCCTTCTGGTGCTGGCCTCCTGCCTGAGCCTGCTGGTGCTGACCGGCTGCGGCGGCGAAAAGGGCAACGGCGAGCAGGCCACCGGCAAGCTCACCCTCATCGACAAAGACGAAACCAAATATGAATATGACCTCAAGTTCACCGACGGTACCACGCTGCGGGAGGCCCTGTTCGAGTCCGGCCTGATCTCCGAGGAGGAGCACGGCGCCATGTTTGTCCAGAACATCGACGGCCACATCGCCGACGTGCTGAACGACGGCTGCACCTGGCTGCCCGTGGATGAAAACGGCGAGCAAATCATGGGTTCCTTCGACGAGATCACCCTCCACAACGGTGACCACATGATCCTGCAGTACTACGTCGTGCCTGACATGGACTAATCCCCTGCACATCTCCCCATTCAATGGAAGAACAGCACACTGTGATCGTTCGTGATCGCAGTGTGCTGATTTTATGTGGCGAGAATGCGGCAAGTCGATTATCCGCATTGCTCTTTCTGTATTTTGTCCCACCGACTTTCCTTTGTCTGGTACGCGGACAGCCTGGACTGGAAGGACTACGATGCGGACACGATCTATAACCGGGTCACGTCCCAGGTGGGGCCGGGGAGCATCGTGCTGTTCCACAATGCCGCCCTCCACACGCCGGAGGCCCTGCCGCGAATTTTGGACACCCTCATTCAGGATGGTTACACGGTGGTGCCCATCTCCCAGCTCATCTACACCGGGGACTACACCATCGACCACACCGGCCGCCAGCACCCCGCCGCCACCGCGGAGAAGCCGGGTGCGTAAAGAGAACCACCTCCCACCGCTTCGGTGGGAGGTGGTTCTTTGTGGTTACAACGGCGGGAAGTTTCCCTCACAACATACGGAGCAATCCCGAAAACCGTCTCAGCAGGGCCTCACATAAAACGGTCCTGGCCCGCGTGGTTCATATGCTCCATGTAGCTCATATAATCATCGAATTTGCTCTGCGCCTCGGCGTACATCTGGTCCAAGGCGGACTGCTGGAGCTGGCGACTGCGGTCCATGACGCTCATGACGCCCGCCATGCCGCGGAAAAGATCGTCGGTGAATGTGTCGTGGGCGGGGTATGCTCCCCTCTTATAGTTCTCGATCACCTCGCCGTAGCGCGCGTAAGCCCGGCTCACCGCCTCCTCCCAGGAAACGTAGATCTCCCGCTGGGCGCCCTCGCCCACCCGGGCCATCACCTCGGGGGAAGCCATCAGGCGGCGGAGCATGGCGGCCATGGAGTCGGAGTTCTCCTCGATCAAAAAACCGCTTTCACCGTTCGCAACGTCCTCAGCGGCACAGCTGCCAGCGATCAGCACGCTGGCCAGGCCGCAGGCCGCCGCCTCCCGCACCACCCGGCCGTTGGTATCGAAGGTGGATGGGAACAGGAACAGATCCGCCCGGCAGTACCACGCCCGGATCAGATCCCGGTCGCGGATCGGCGGGGAGAACAGTACCTTGCCGTCCAGTCCCAGGGAATGGCTGTAAGCCACGATCTCATTCTTGTCGTTGCCGCCGCCGACAAACACCATGCGGAACGCCGCGCCGCCGTCAGACAACTGCTTGAGCGCGTCGAGAATGATACGGATGCCTTTATACCACATCATGCGGCCTACGAACAGGAACACCGGTATCCCGGCGGGCAGGTCAAACCCCTCCGTGGCCCGGGAGATCAACTGGTCGTCCACCCGGCCCCGGGGCAGATCCACTCCGTTGGGCATGACACGATACGTCCCCTCATAGCCCAGCTTGCGCAGGTTCTCCCCCGCGCCGTTGCTGACCACCCACACCTCGTCGCAGGCGGCGATGTTCTGGGCCAGGATCCTGGCGGCGCTGTCCCGCAGCAGCTTGCCGCGGACGGCATTGGCAATATCAATGTCGAATTTCGTATGGTAGGTAAACACCACCGGCACGTGGATCCGCTCCCGCAGAGCGCGGGAGAGAAGCGTGGAGGTGATGGGACAGTGGCTGTGGATGATATCAAAGCCGGACGTCTCCAGCTGGCGCAGCACGTCAAAGTCAAAGGGCATTCCGGCCCGGTAGCCCACCAGCTTCGTCATATCCAGACTGGGATAGCGCACCACCGGAAAGGGAAAGACGCTGTCATCGGCTTCGGGATAATAGGGCGTGACCACGGTTGCCCGGCCGTGATGACCGGTGATCACGCGGCCATAGTTGACCACCGCGTTGGCAACGCCGTCGATGGCGGGGGGAAATGAATCATTGACAAGACATACGTTCAACGGCTCCATGTAAACCTGCCTCCCTTCAAATACGATAATATAATACATGATTGCGTTCCCTTTTTCAACCGGGAACTGCGCCACAGGCGAGACGTGGTTGACGGGAGGTGCTCCATTTTGCTATAATCCAATCAAACAATGATTGAAAGGAGTCACCCCTATGAAGTACGAAATCCAAGGCGGCAATCTCCCCGTTGTCATCTGTGAGCTGGAAAACGGCGAGAGCATGATCACCGAGAGCGGCTCTATGTCCTGGATGAGTCCCAACATGCGCATGGAGACCACCTCCGGCGGCGGGTTCGGCAAGGCGCTGGGCCGGCTGTTCTCCGGTGAGTCCATGTTCCGCAACGTGTACACCGCCCAGGGCGGCGTGGGCCTCATTGCCTTTGCCTCCAAGTTCCCCGGTGCCATCAAAGCCGTGGAGATCACGCCGGACAAGCCGGTCATCGTCCAGAAATCCGCTTTCCTGGCGGCTACCAGCGGCGTGGAGACCGCTGTGTATTTCCAGAAAAAAATGCGCACCGGCTTTTTCGGCGGCGAGGGCTTCATCATGCAGAAGATCTCCGGTCAGGGCATGGCGTTTCTGGAGATGGACGGCTCCACCATGGATTACGAGCTCTCCCCCGGTCAGCAGATCGTGGTGTCCAGCGGGCACCTGGCCATGATGGACGGTACCTGTTCCATGGACGTGCAGGCTGTTCGGGGCGTGAAAAACGTACTGCTGGGCGGCCAGGGCTTTTTCAATACCGTGATCAACGGTCCCGGCGTGGTGACGCTGCAGACCATGCCTCTTGCCAATTTTGTGGAACTGATCGCCCGGTCCCTGCCTACCAACAATACCAGCAGCAGCAACTAAAATCACCTGATAAAACGTATACCGCCGGAGGCTGTGCCTCCGGCGGTATACGTTTTGTTCAGTTCAGTTCCGTGATGCTGTCCAATCGCTCCCCGCATTTCTCGATCAGCTCGCGGCTGCCGATGACGCAGGAGCCGGCGGATGCGCAGATGCGCTCCATTTCATCGGCAAATGCCAGCACGTCGGCAGGCGTGGTGCGGAGCATCTGGCGGCGAACACGGTCGGTATACTCCTCGTCCACTCCCAAAAGATACCTGGCGGCGGCCAGGCGGCCGCTGGTGCGTGGCGTGCGGAGCGGGTCGATGTCGCCGATGGCGCTGATGATGAGGTCCGTCAGCTCCTCCGCCTCCGGGGGATTGCGGCGCAGGAAGTCCGCCGCGGCGCGGAAGGTATCCAGGGAGCCCGCGGCGTTGGGATCCCGATAGGTGGTAAAGCGCAGGTCGCCGAAGTCGCCCACGGACATGCCGGCACCGTAGGCGCCGTTCTGGACACGGATCACGTTCCAGAAATAGCCGTAGGACATCAGCATGGCCGCCGGGTTCATGGTGCCGCTGTACCGGCTGCCCACGGTGTAGAGATTTCCGCCCAGGGCGGTAAAGCAGACGTCCGTGGGCACCGCAATACCCTCATTTGCCACGGGCAGCGGCGTATAGACCCGGCTTTGGACCATCTCTCCGGTAGTGGGCAGCGCCGCGATCAGATCCCCAACGAAGCGCTCCTCCGGGTGTCCTGTGACGGACACCGTCAGACGGTCAGATACAAAGATCCGGGACCGGAGGGACGCCATCTTCTCCAGCAGGGCGGGAATCTCCTCCTCATTCAGACGGCTGAGGAACCGGTAGTGCTCCACGCCGGAGGTGTACTCCCGGATCACGCCCCGGGCGGAGAAGGACGCGCCCACCCGCGTGGCGGCGTAGAGAGTGCCGTTGTCGGCCATCTCCTCCCGCATAGCCAGCTTCTTCTGCCGCAGGATCTGCTGCAGCTTGCCGCCATCCCGGAAGACCGCCTCGTTGAGAAGCTCCGTCACCAGTGCGGCGGCTGTTTCCTGCTTGCTCTCCAGGGCGCTGAAGCCCACCACAAAATAGGGTCTGGCGCCCAGCACATCGTCCGGCTTTCCATAGCAGTCCACGCCGCAGCGGAAGCTGCCCAAATAGGTCTTCAGCAGCTTCTGGACCTCCTGGCCGCTGCGGCGCCCCGTGCCCATCTCGTCCAACACGTTGCCCAGCAGCACGGTGGTCATCAGCTCCTCGGGGGTGAAGTCGCTGATGTCAAAATACAGGTCACAGTAGACGATGCCGTCGGTGTCATAGGGTGAGCGGAGGACGGTGCGCCCGCTTACGGTATCCACCTTCAGCAGCAGCCGCTCCGCCTGCTCCGACACGTCGGAAAGAGCCAGATGGGGCAGCGTAGCCAGCTGCTCGGGGGTGTCCTCCGTCTGCTGGGCGACGCGCAGGGCGTCGGCCTGGTCGGCGACACGTTTCTTCTCCTCCCCGCTCCAGCTGTTCTCCAGCGCGTCCAGCTTTTTTTGCAGGACGGCGCGGCGATCCTCGCCCAGCGTGGCGGAGGGGCGCAAAATCACCGTGGCGTTGTGGGCGTTGTTCAGCAGCAGATCACGGATCAGGTCCTCAAAATAACCCTCCTCCGCCTTCTGCCGCAGGCGGTCAAAGAGGTCGCCATAGCAGAGCTTGGCCGCGGGATCGCCGCCGTAGAGCCAGGACTCCATCACGAGGAAGGCGAACACCAGCCCCTTGGGCATGGATCCGTAATCCCGCTCCCGCATGGCAAACTCCATGGCGTTGAGAGAGGCGGTCAGCAGCTCCCTGTCGATGCCCTTATCCGCCAGCTCCGTCAGCGTGGCGCGGATCACGCGCCGCAGCTCGGGCAGGTCTTTCCCTGCCACGTTCCGTGCGCAGATGCTGGCCTCCAGATAGCGGATGCCGTCCTCAGAGCCGGAGAAGTCGATGTTCTCCGCCAGGCCGCTCTCCACCACTGCCTTCTTCAGCGGCGCCTCGTTGCTGCCGCACAGCACGTCGCCCAGCAGCCGCAGAGCGGCGGTTTTTTCCAATTCATCGTATGTGCCGCAGAAGAAGCTCTGGGCAAAGTGGCACAGGTCCCTTTTCTCCGTCTCGGCGTCAGTCTCGTAAAAGCCCTCGTACTCCGCCGGGGCGATGGGCGCCTGCTCCCCCACGGAGAAATCCGCCTCCCGGCGGTCATAGCTGCGCAGGAACTCATCCAGCAGCGGCAGAATATCGTCCAAATCCACGCTGCCGTCCAGTACGATATAGGCGTTGGAGGGGTGGTAGAAACGGCGGTGTGTGTCCAGAAACTGCTCGTAGGTCAGATCGGGGATGCTGTCCGGGTGGCCGCCGGAATCGTAACGGTAACAGGTATCCGGAAGCAGCAGGCGGTTGAGGTGATAGTCCAGATGGGAGTCCACCGATCCGTAGGCTCCCTTCATCTCGTTATACACCACGCCGTTGCAGGTCAGCTTGCCGCTGCCGTCCCATTCGTAGTGCCAGCCCTCCTGGCGGAATGTCTCCGGGCGGTGGTAGATCAACGGGTGCAGCACCGCGTCCATGTAGACGCTGACCAGGTTGTGGAAGTCCTTTTTGTTCCGGCTGGCCACGGGGTACATGGTCTTGTCCGGAAAGGTCATGGCGTTCAAAAACGTCTGCAGGGATGATTGCAGCAGGTTAACAAAGGGCTCCTTCACCGGATAGCGGTCCGAGCCGTTGAGCACAGAGTGCTCCAGAATATGGAATACGCCCGTATCGTCGGTGGGGATCGTCTTGAAAGTGATGGCGAAGCTCATATTCTCGTCTTCCCGGTCCAGCCACACAAGCTTTGCGCCGTTCTTCACATATTCCATCTCCACCATCCGGGCGTGGATCTCCGGCAGGTCGCGGCGACGGCGCACCACAAAGCCGTGGATGGGGCCCTGGATCTTATTCCATTTTGTCACGGTCAATCCTCCTTCGTTTATCTGGCGCTTATTCTATACCAAAACCGCCCGGGATACAACACGTTTTTGCCTTGTCAAGTCCATGCCGCACTGGTATAATCGGGGCAGATCACAACACGGGAGGGACCCTGTATGACATTGGAAAACGCCAGACAAGCTCTTGAGGAACTGCAAAAAACCAGAACGGCGTATCAGCACGCCCTGGGATTGTTATTTTACGACGGCGCAACCGCCGCGCCCCGCGGCACGGCGGCCAACCGGGGGCGCACCACGGCGGTGCTCACAGAGGAGCTCTACCGCCTGAACACCCGGCCGGAGACGGTTGCCCTGCTGGAGGAGCTGGACGCACGGCGCAGCGAGCTGACCGACCGGGAAAAGCGGACGGTGGAACTGCTCATCAAGGGCGTGCGCAAAATGCAGCGTATTCCGCTGGATGAATTCGTGGCCTTCCGGCGGCTGGGCATGGAGGCCAACGCCGTGTGGCGCGAGGCCAAGGAGCGCAGCGACTTCGACGCGTTTGCCCCTTATCTGCAGAAGCGGTTTGAGATGTCTCGCCGGATCGCCGGCTACGTGGCTCCGGAGATGGATCCCTACGACTACTGGCTGGATGACAACGAGGAGGGCGTGGACCGCCGGATGTGCGACACCTTCTTCCGCACGGTGCGACAGCACACCATGCCGCTGCTGCACCGGGTGCAGGAAAAGCCCCAGCTGCCCAACGACGCCATCCGCGGCCATTTCCCCACGCCGCCGCAGGAGCGCCTGGCCCATCGGCTGATGGACATCCTGCAGCTGGATCGAAACCACGTGGGCCTTTCCACCACAGAGCACCCCTTTACCACCAGCCTTGGCACCCATCTCGATGAGCGCATCACCACCCACTACTTTGCGGAGGATTTCTCCTACTCCATGTTCAGCGTCATCCACGAGGGTGGCCACGCCCTTTACAACACCGGCAGTGACGACTCTCTGGCCGGAACGGTGCTGGACGGAGGCGTGTCCATGTGCGTTCATGAGAGCCAGAGCCGTTTTTATGAAAACTATCTGGGCCGCAGCCATGCCTTCTGTGAATATCTGTTCCCCATCCTGCGGGACATTTTCCCCGACCATTTGCGGTCCTACACGGCGGAGGACTTTTACCGCGCCGTGAATCGGGCGGAGCCCACGCTGATCCGCACCCAGGCCGATGAGCTGACCTACTGCCTGCACATCATGGTGCGCTACGAGCTGGAGAAGCGGGCTATGGCCGGAGAACTGGCGGTGGCCGATATGCCGGCGGAGTGGAACAGGCTCTATAAGGAGTATCTGGGCATCGACGTGCCCGACGACCGCCGCGGTATCCTGCAGGATTGCCACTGGGCCGACGGCTATCTGGGCTATTTCCCCTCCTATGCCCTGGGCAACGCCTACGGCGCCCAGTTCCTGCGCAAAATGAAGGAGACGGTGGACGTGGACGGCTGCCTGCGCCGTGGCGACCTCGGTCCCATCAACGCGTGGAACCGGGAACATATCTGGCGCCACGGCCATCTGTACCGTCCAGCGGAGCTGTTCGCAAACGCCACCGGAGAGTCGTTCGACCCCACCGTTTACACGGACTATCTGGAGCAGAAATTCACGGCCCTCTACGATCTGTAAGGGCAGAAAGGAGTCACCGACATGGCGGATAACAGGACGTTCGAGCAGATGGACAGCCGGGAACTGCTGGCGCAGATTGCCCGCTATCAGAAAAAGGAAGTGGGGCACGCCCGGCTGAACACCGTGGTGGGCGTGCTGCTCACGGCCGTGCTGCTTATCACGCTGCTGGTCGTGCTGCCCCGGGCGGTAACGGTGCTGGAACACATGGAGCAGTCCCTGCAGGAGATCGACACCTTTGTGGAAAGCGCCGACCGGGTGGTGGCGGAAAACTCCGGCGCCGTGACGGAGGCGCTGGGCAAGCTGAACGCCGTGGATTTCGACACTCTCAACGAGGCCATTCAGGACCTGTCCGACGCGGTCAAGCCGCTGGCTAACTTTGCCCGCATGTTCAAAAGCTGACATAAACAAAAAAGCGGCTGCCTGCGCGGCAGCCGCTTTTTTGTTCTTCTCAGCCTTGTATCAGGGCCACCGTCAGGTCGTTGACGTTGGTGCCGGTGGGTCCGGTGACGATGAGTCCGCCGCACTCGGACAGGGCATGGTAACTGTCGTTATCGGCCAGATACGCCTCCGCCGGCTTGCCCAGTTCCCGCAGGCGCCTCGCCGTGCCGCCGTCCACATAGCCGCCGGCAGCGTCGGTAGGACCGTCGGTGCCGTCGGAGCCCACGGAGAATACCGCCGCGTCCGGCAGTCCCTCGATCCCAATGGCCGCGGCGAGCGCCAACTCCTGATTCCGTCCGCCCAAACCGCTGCCGGTCACGTGTACCACCGTTTCGCCCCCGGAGATCAGCGCCACACGCCTGCCCTTGCCGCTCCAGTACCGGGCCATGGAGGCCAGAAAAGCGCCTGCCTCCCGGGCCTCACAGGTGAGGCTGTCCGTCAGCACCAGGGGCTCATAGCCCAGCTCCGAAACCGTTTTTTGGGCGGAGGCGCATAGTTGGGACACGCTGCCGGTGATCACCGTCTCCACGTTGTCCAGCGCCTTGGGCGTCTCCACGTCCAGGCAGGCGCGGGCTTTATCGGAAAGCCGCAGATGATACCGCACGGCGATCTCACGTGCCATGGCGCAGGTGGAGCTGTCCGGGCAGGCGGGACCGGAGGCGATCATGTCCAGC
>JAEEGL011378533.1_pt1 | contig 14898 bp, 8 predicted proteins | sample 9134231 | NCBI WGS metagenome assembly JAEEGL01 (sample SAMN16246548, study PRJNA631951) | gut metagenome | biome: gut microbiome; feature: rumen; material: fiber-attached | host: Bos | place: Iran: Karaj | collected 2018-10
AATTAGTTGGCCTTTTAGCGCCATTAATGCATCATAAAAACAATGCCAGCTCTTTTCTCTCGTGACTGAAAGGGTTCCTGCATTACTCCTTCTATGGTGTGCAAAGATCTTATCAGTTGTGATTATTCTGTTTGCCCTGACTATTGCGCTGAAAACAAAAAGCAAGTCATTACTAGTTCTTTGTTCCTGAAATAATAGTTCGTTATTTCTAATGAAGTTAGCTTTAAATAGTTTGTCCCATGGCCAACCAACAAAGGCTTTAAATATATCTTTTTTTATGTCCTTGCCAGCAAAAGGCTCTTTTTGAGGCAGCAGATTTCTTCGCATTGAATAATCCAGTTGTTCAAAACTATTACTACTTTCAATAAACTGATTGCTTCTACAGATGCAGATATCAGCATCGTTTTTGGACGCAATCATATACATTTCGCTTAACATATTTGGTTCAAAAAAATCATCGGCATCCAAAAAAGCTAGATACTCTCCCCTGGCAATTCTTAGCCCGTTATTACGAGCAGCACCAGCGCCGGCATTTTCCTGGTTTAAAACTGTAATTCTGTTGTCTTTTTCTGCATATCGTTGTAGTAGTTCAGCAGATGAGTCTGTTGATCCATCATTTACACAAATGATCTCTATGTCAATGTTTGAGTTTACAGTGATTGAATCCAGGCATGTTAAAATAACACTCTCAGCATTATAAACTGGGATGATTACAGAAACATTTGGTTTTCGTTTTTTTTCGCTAATAATCTCTTCTATACTCATGGAACCCTATTTAGACTTATTAGTTCATTCCCCTTTGTTTTTTAATCTTTTCTGCTTGGTCAATAATCTTTTTCTGTTTTTTCTCTAACTCAATTTCGTTAATAATTTTCTGTTTATCAGCAAATTCGTATAATTCTATCTCTGTCTTAGGCACGATTTTGTTAGCCAAGAAATATTCATATGCATCACAAATGTTTTCTACATCATCACTGAAGCATATTTGTTCTCCCTTATTAAGCCACAGTATTTTATTGCACATCTTTCTAACTTGATCAAGCGAATGAGAAACAAGGATTGTTGTAGCCCCGTTATTTATTATCTCCTTCATTTTGGCCTCACTCTTTTTCCTGAATGCTCCGTCTCCTACTGACAAGACTTCATCAAGGATCAAAATATCTGGTCTTACAAGACACGCAATCGAGAAGGCAAGCCTCGATTTCATACCACTAGATAATTGTCGGAAAGGTAAATCCTGAAAATCCTCAAGTTCAGCAAAGGCAATAATCTTTTTATACTCTTCATCCATAAATTTTCTGGTATAGCCAAGCATTGCCCCTCTTAGATAGGTGTTTTCTTTAACTGTTAAGTCCCCATCAAAACCACTGCTTAACTCAAGCAGTGCGGCAATAGTACCTTTTCTTGTAACTTTCCCCTCTGTGGGAATCATAATCCCAGAGATTGCTTTGAGCAGTGTCGATTTCCCTGCGCCATTTGTTCCAATAATGCCCAGCATATCTCCTTTATCGAGTTGAAAAGTAATGTGCTTATCAGCCCAAAATTGTTCCACTCTATACTGTTTTTTTATTCTTTTCAAAATAGACTCTTTAAGCCCAATGTTTTTTAGATCACCTATCACATAGCAGATAGATACATTATCAACTTTTAGAATCATCGTATTCCCCACACCTTCTATATTCATATAAACTCAATCTTAATCTCTTCCGAATATGTCTCTTGTATATACTTTACCGGATACATCATCTAATAAACTATCATATCTGTTAGCTATTATAGAATCTGACATCCTCTTAAACGTCTCAATATCATTAACTACTTCGCAATCAAAAAATGAGGAACCGTCAGGAAGAGTTGGTTCATAAATAATTAAGTTTGCTCCTTTAGCTTTAATCCTCTTCATTACTCCCTGGATGGATGACTGTCTGAAGTTGTCTGAATTTACTTTCATAGTAAGCCTATACACTCCAATGGTTAATCCCTTACCAGCATTATTAACTTCAGCCATTTTCAGCACTCTATCAGCTATGTAGTCCTTCCTGGTTCTATTGCTTTCTACGATAGCTTCTATGATGTTCTCTGGAACATCCTTATAGTTCGCTAATAACTGTTTTGTATCCTTTGGCAAACAATATCCACCATACCCAAATGATGGATTATTATAATGATTTCCTATGCGTGGATCTAAACATACACCATTAATGATGTTTTTCGTGTCTAAGCCTTTCAGCTCTGCATATGTATCAAGCTCGTTAAAGAAAGAGACCCGCAGAGCTAAATATGTATTAGAGAATAGTTTTACGGCTTCAGCTTCAGTAAACCCCATAAACAATGTTTCAACATTTTCTTTTATGGCACCTTGCTGCAGCAACTCAGCAAACTGATGTGATTTATTATCAAGCCATTCATCATCTTTGCATGTTCCAATTATTATGCGTGACGGATATAAATTATCATAAAGTGCTTTGGATTCTCTAAGGAACTCCGGCGAGAACACAATATTCTTCATATCGTATTTTTTTCTGATAAACTCAGTATATCCAACAGGTACAGTAGACTTTATCACTATTAAAGGTTGCTTATTGCTTTGTTTACTATACTGCTTCACAAGCATCAGAACATTTTCGACCGCTGAACAATCAAAAAAATCTGTTGTTGAATCATAATCTGTTGGAACGGCGATTATTACATAATCCGGATCATAATATGCCTGCAAATTATCCGTGACAGCCTTAAGATGCAACTCCCTTTTTCCAGATCTCCATTCGTCGAAAAACTCCTTGGATTGTTCATCATTAATCGGGCATATCTTTTTATTAATCTTATGAACCTTCTCCTCTGATAAATCGATTCCTATAACTTCATTATGCTGTGATAAAAGAATAGCTAATGATGAGCCTACATATCCGAGACCTGCAACCGTAATTTTGTAGTTCATGAACAATCTCCTTAAATATAGTACAAGAATTTATTGTTGTACTTTTTATATATTATAGCTCCCACTAGGAATGTTAATAATGAAACACCTATCATCAATATATGATAGCCAAGAGATGGAATCATTCCATCAATCACAATACAGCGAAGATACTTTATATGCACATATATAGGATTAAGTAAGAACAATCTCTGGACCTCCAGGGAATATGCTTCAACATTATAGAAGATGGCTGACATGTAAAGAACTATTCGTAAAACCACATCATATAAATATCTCATATCCATGAAAAACATATACAGAGCTGAAAGAATTAAACCACAACCTATATTGAAAATTAGAAAACTAATAATAGGGAAAATGAGCATAAAAAACCGCGAAGAAAATGGTATATCATCCACAGCAACAAATATAAAGAAAACAACAATATTTAATAAAAAGCTGATAAATGTTTGAACATTTTTCGCGAATATAAACAGATATTTAGGAACATTAACTTTTGAAATAATATTAGCATTCTGTCTCAGTGCCATCATTCCGGATCTTGTAGCCTCTGAAAAGTATGCATAAATAATATTACCTGAAAAGAGAAAGATGGAATAATGTGCTGTAGTCCGTCCAAAAAACTCTGTAAAAACAATTTTCATAACAAGGAAGTTCAACAAAGGGGACAAAACACTCCACACTACCCCTAAAAAAGTTCCTTTGTATTTAACTTTAAAATCTCTTTTTACTAATTCTTCAAATAAGAATCGATATTTTTGAAATCGTTCTAGCATTTCTATTCCTCTTTTCATATATAGGTATATCCTTATGAAACAACTGTTTTTAATACTGCTTCACTACACGTTCTTAACACTTATTTTCTCGACAAGTATACTTTTGAAGCGAGATATATACTATTATACATTCCGAGTTTATACAATACAAAGGCGATTTTCTGGTATCTCCACAATCGCTTATATACGTCTCTGCTCTCCTGATCCGAAAACTCCAGCTTACTAAACAATTCTTTAATACCCCTGATAGTTGCGGCATATCCTATTCCTCTCTGATCCAAGATATAGATAAACTTAACGCATTCAAGCACGGACATAAACTGTTTAGCATTATATACATCTATTAAGTCGTACATTTTATAGTATTCAATCTTTCCCCATAGTTTTTGAAGAAGTAAGTCTGCTATTTTTTTATAATCTTTGTTTGCCTTATGTGTAACTGAGGAATCAATCTGGACATAGTGATAAACATGGTCGTGAAAATACAACACCTCTTTGGCATTATAGAATACATCAAAGTTAAAAATAGCATCTTGCATTTTCTTGAGTTCAACATCAAAGTATATATTATTGCTTTTTATAAATGTAGCACGATATAACTTTGCCCAGGGTACTCCTATTAGAGTTATCGTATCATCTGCAGTCTGTGAAGTCCTAATAATACAATTAGCAATCAGATCCTTTTTTTCCTCCTTCGAGCAAAATAATGTATCAGGCAGTTTTAAAAATGCTTTACTTCTAGTATCTCCGTTATTATCTTCATAATAGTCTGATATTATTACATCACAGAGGTTATCTGCCTTGCTCACCAGTTTTTCTATACAATCCTTTTCAATCCAATCATCACCATCCACAAAACAAAGCCATTCTCCGTGGCTGTTGATTATGCCCTGATTTCTTGCAGAGGAAACACCTTGATTCTCTTGATCAATAATTATTATTCTTGTGTCTTTAGCTTGCCATTCTCGGCATATTTCAAGGCTGAAATCTGTACTTCCATCATTAACCAAAATAATCTCAATATTCAAGTAAGTTTGATTAACTATACTGTCAATACACTTTTCAAGCTGTTTATCAACGTTATATATAGCAACAATTACGCTTACCAACTCATTACTCATTGCCATATCCTTTCAATTGTTGAGAAATATAGCTTGAAAACTTATTTCTTTCAATGAAGAAGCTGAACATCCCTTTATAAACTATACAAAACTTTTTTAACCCATACTCTGTCCCTAGAGACTTAAGAGATGTCCTTATTCCTCCTAACAAGAATTTTACAAAACTCCTTTTTGACATATATAAGCTTTTATTAATTAGATTATTTCTATAAAAATACTTATACATATCTATTCTTCCAGGGGCAGTTTCTTCCTGAAGCAGCAAACGTTTAGCATTAAAACGCTTATGAATAACCTTACTTGTCCCTATAAGATATGCTGGACCGTAGTTTTTTATTATACGCATTGTGTACTCTGTATCATCGCCCCATATAAAGAAATCCTTACATGGAAGTCCACATTCTAAAACCGCTTTTTTATTGATTAATGTAGAAACAAAGGTTGCATCTGCTATTTTTACAGCACTGTTTTGAAGTTGGCAATACCAATCTCTATAGCCATTTTGACCGCGTGTTTCAGCAATGTTGGGGACATTCATATACTCCCCATTGAGTCCATAGACACAACTAGAAACAAAACTAACTTCTTCTCCAATCATGTTTTTCTTTTCAATCAATTCTTCTAATGCATTGTTGTCCGGAATTGTATCATCATCCATTACCCAGATCCAATCGCAACTCATTTCTCTAGCTCTTCTTATTCCTTCATAGAATCCACCAGCACCACCTGTATTTGTTTCCATCTGAACATATTCGATTAGATCTTGATTAAATCTTCCCGAAGTATGGATAAAATCATATGTACCATCGGTACTTGCATTGTCTATGAGTATTATTTTTGATAGTTTATATGTCTGTTCTTGCAAACTACTTAAGCATTCAGCAAGGAGATCTTTTCTATTATATGTAACTACTATTGCAATAACTTTATCCTGCATAATTGGACCTCCTTATATCACCATACTAGTGCACCCAAATTATATAGATTATCTAACTAATTATCAAATACATGTAGATCCATAGATTTTAATCTACAATAGAAAACACGTTAGTCAAAACTCTTATCATATTTTTTTCCTGTAAACTTGGCCATAAGGAATGATACTCCTTTTTTGAACCAGTTTACATCTTCCATGTCCATTACTTTTACTTCTTCATAATCAATGCTATTGGTATTGATCCACACATCCAGCAATAGTTCTGATACCCTTCCAAAGAACCTGGCATGAAAAGCATCATACTGTGTTACATCAACTCTCTTCTCCAGTTCAAAGAGAATGTCAAACAGCCATGTACAGTATTTGTCTAGTAACTCTTTCTTCATAATGAACATATTGAACATGTGAGCTGATGTTCTCTTATGAAGTCTTTCAAATTCAGGCAAGTATTCAGGGTATTTTTCCTTGATGATCTGTCCTGTTATGTCTAAAGGCTCTACATGTAAGGTGTGAGCATAGTGATCATACAGATTCTCAATGTAGTAGTTTCTCTTCTTTGGTAATATGACATCAGTTTTTTCCAATAGTCTTTCTGCTTCTGCTTCACTCAAAACAACGTTGAACTTATCAGATGCTTCCTTAGGAATCCTGTTAGTTAACGTAAAGTGTCTTCTGTAGTGAGCTAAGCCAATGTATTCTGCACTAAGATTCTTCCAAGACCAATACAGACCTGTTAACTCTGAATAATACGCATTTTTAGAAGAGATATTGTCTCCTGTATTATCACAGACAAAACCTATTGATTCCTTACCATTTGCTCCAACATTAAGAGGAAGATACATCTCATCTTCCGGCATTGGATATGGTTTGTGGGTACATATAACTACTTTAATATTGCTCATATAAGACACTCTACTATTACTATTTTAATTCCCAGTCAATCATTCCTTTGAGTTTACTGTCTGTGAATACTATCTTTTTATCATTGTAACTGATTACTTCTTTACCCGAAGGCTCACATTTGGGTGAATAAAACACCTGTTTATTCAGCTTATCAAAAAACTCTTTATCAAAAACATCTGTTAAACTAATTCTGGCATGTGTACATTGAATAATCGCCTTGTCATATTTCAAAGGAGCCTCGATTATTAGCCTCGTTTCTTTTTCATAGCTCCATGCAGCATTCTTTTCAACATATCTGGCACCTTTCAGTACATCCTTGACAGTTTTCCCGCTCACATTATCTCTGTATACTCTGTACTCAGCGTTGTTTATTTTTCCTGTATACAAAACATCTTTAATGTACATGTTATACTGATCTCCCATAAGAGTCATGACATCTATAAATCTGTTTGTATCTTTTTCAAAATAGCCTAAAGTGATTACTGGATGAGCATCTATTACTTTCAGCATTTGCCCCTTAGTAAAATAAAACATTGCACCTTGATCTTTTAGGCCGCCATACAGCATCCACATGGCAACACTCTCATAAATGGAATAGGAGAAACACAGTCCGAACAATTTCTTTTTAGATTTATTGTTCCTAAACTGTTCTACATCATATTTATCGTTCCACCCGGTTCCATCACTTAAATATATTACCTTGTCTTTATAGAGATTATTAGAAAGCCTGGGAAATCTGCTGTAATTCCTATAATAATTATGTCTTCTTCCCTTCTCTCTCAAATACTTATCCAATAATTTATAATCATCTAAGCATTCTTTTAATTTCAAATCAAGTTTCTCTTCCATGAAGTGTGTCCCCGTGTTTTCTAAAAACATTATACCAATTGCATGTCTCAAACGAAAGACGGTCAACAGCAGATAATCATCATCCGCTGTTGACCGAATCTTTAATTAGTCAATCTAATACTGTTTAAACTAACTGTTTTTTTAAATCATACTATGGCCTGACTAAAAATTCTTTAATAATCTTCTTTTCCTTTGGAATAGGATCATTAATTATCTCCCAGTCAATTGGTCTTGGGATTAATCTTGGCTTTTTGTACGATACTTGGTGCACTTCACCATCCAAGGATTCTTCAGCTGAAAGATAACCGGTATAGATTGTAAACAGTGCATTAGTTTTCTCGCTCATATGCATAGACTGATAGCGATAACTCTTGCATTCAGAGCAACGATACAAAACATAAGCATTATGTTCGTCATTAAAGTGTGTCCATTCATACTTGCCAAACTTCCATGTGTGGTGTCCTTCTACGCTTATTGTATCGATCAGGGACAGTCCTAATTGACCATTCTTTTCCTTTTTCTCTACGGTTACTGTGCCTGAAAGACACGTTCTTGTTACAAAGTGTAAAGAAGCTACTGCCTCCTCAGGAGGAATGCTATCCAAAACTGCAAACGCTATTCTTATTATTCCTCCATATCTGTCAATATAGATTGATCGATAATCAAGGTCACAACGAATAGTATCAAAGTAGATTGACGATGTATCATAATGGATTTCAATTAAGCCATTATTTAGCCACTCTGCATCTTTAATAACAACTTCCTCATCTATCTCCTGATAATCGATAATTGGCGTTAATTGTGGAACCGTATTGTTTATAATGTATTGTTCAGTTGTGCTATGAACTATTTCTTTTTCAGTTCTGTTGCTTACTGCATCAAACAACTCGTTTGAGCCAGGCAATCCTTTTGTAACTGTATGTACAGGGAAAGAATAATTTCTTATTGTTGGAATTACATTATACTCAAATAAAGCACGGAGTCTTTGACCAGTAAACGTTCTTAATACATTCAATTCTTTTCTATAGGTATTAACAATATACACGGTTGTTTTATCGCCATCAAAATGTGTGAGATATAAGAATTCCCCATCATAATACAGGCTCACATTATCCTTATTAAGATTCCTTAAACCTGTATCCATCAGCAAAGTGTATGATTCTTCAATATCTTCAGTATCACGGTATAAATCCTCATGTGGTTGTCCTACTGTCAACACAATACGACGCAGGCCTCCATTCTTGTCGATATAATAGTATTCGCTCTCTATATATTGATCATATTCATAAATAGCATTTGTATCTCCCGCACACAGAGCAGCACCATTATACATACTATGTTCGCTCTTTATCCCTAATACTTCTCCTGTTTTAACATCAATTGTAAACAATTCGTCATTATCAATTATGAACACTGCATTATTAGATTTTTGCCACTCATAAAACGCTGGAGCAATCATATCAATTGACAAGTCAAGATATTGAACCATATTCACTAAGACTTCGTCATCACTTAATGATATTTCAAATGCCTCGCTATCTTCGTTTGTGTAATATGTATGAACAGTATCGTCGATGTCTATCATATTAAAGATCCGTTCCGCCTCATTGAACGTTGCATGATTGCAGACGTATGACTTTGGAACATCATTATCATATTTGGGGAAAGAGATAAAGGAGCATTCACCAGTATCCTTATCTTCGCTAATAGTCATAAAAGTATTGTTTTCAATTATATCCTGATTTAAGAACACTACATACGCTATTTCGTTTCCTGCATAGTCGCCAGCAAAAACGATGATTTTATCCTCTCCCTTCTCTGCAACAGGAGTGAGATCAAATTCCAGACCATAATGATTACTTGCTGGACAGGCAATATAATAACTATCGTCAGAAACCATAGACATTACTTCCACGCTTGCTAAGTTATTATTATCATTAAAATCCAAATACAATGTATTGTTATTAATTAAGGTAGCAGTAAATGTTGGTGCTTCATTATCAACAACAAATTCATACGATAGATACTTGTATTCATCTAACACATGTTCTCTGAAAAGAGTAGCTAATGTTTCATCATCAATCAGTTCTAACTCTTCACCATTTTTGTAATATGAATCTTCCTTACAATTATTCATCGCAAAATACTCATCCATCAATACTAGTGAGATTCTAATAATATCATCATTACGCAGTCCACATTTTTTTAGTGAGTAGTTTGAAGTCCTATGAGCACCGTTATTACCCAAAAGATATCCTTTGAATACATCATGATAATAATAAAACCTTATATTTTCATTGAAATCAATTCTGTGGTCTAAGAGTACATATTCTCCATCAACCTTTTTCTCAACAACAATACCTGATGCGGATGCACTTCTAATTAGTGAATATGCGTAGCTAATATAATTCGAAGATGTAATTGCCAGCTTATCTAGAGGATATTCAGTTTCAATATGATAAGGATTACCTCTGAATATAGTTGTTTTCCCGCCTATTCTCCATTTAAGAAGGTTTGTTTCTGGATCACCCACATATGTTTCTGATTTATGGTTATATGTATAATCAATGTAATCAGTATGTTCTATCATAGATGGTTTCGACCAATTGCCATAGAATCCCAAAATAGGTATTGAGTGTGTGATTCCCCCTTTTTCAGTGAGACAAGTAAATCCTTCAATATAGGCTCCATTAACATATATATTTTTATCAACTTCAAAACTGAAAGTAACCGTTACATGAGCATATCCGTTTGCAGGTACATAAGTATGTTCTTCCAAATAAGCTAATAATAGATAAGCATCCCTGCTGGTTACATCATTATCTCCATCAATGTCTGCAACACTTAGGTTGAGGCCATCAGCATTAACTACTCCTGTCATATAATCAAGGATCGATTGTACATCCTGGTCGTCCGTACATCCATCTTTATTAATATCATATGACAGATCTGTATTCCCGTTAATTGTCCATGTATAACTCACCTGTTTACCTGTTCTCGTTGTGTCTTTTGACATGTAATACTGACCATCTTTTATATAACAATCCTGTGTAAATATATCAGTATATGGCGTATTAAAGAATACATCCTCATCAGTGATATTGAATACATTAAACGAATATGAATACTTACCGCTTTGTTCAGGGTCATCTCCGAGCTCTACTTTAATCTTTCCATCTTTAGCAGCACCTGTTATAGCTGTTAAAGTAGAATCATTACTTTCCATCATAATGACTGTTCGAGCTTCTATAGCCTTTGATACATCTGCCAGACCAGCTCCCTGCTGGAAAACAGGATAGTATTGTCCATTAGAAGCATTAATCATTGGTGTAGCCGTAGACATCAATAAGCTTTGAATGATTGCTCTAGTTGAATAACCTTCAAGATTGATTTGATTATGATTAATATACTGTTTTAATATTGCTGATAATCCAGCTATATGTGGCGCTGCCATGGAAGTGCCTGTATAGGCAACATAACTATTTGGTTCATCGCTTGGATCGACTCTTCCATTTACAGAGTAAATTTTTTCTCCAGGAGCTGTTATATCTGGTTTAAGTAGAAGAGAACTATTAATACCCCAGGCCGATGAACTGTATATTCCATTTTCTTCTCTTTCTCTAACAATTGGCAGTTCGCCTTTGTCATAAACCCTTATGTCTCCCATATATATGGTATAGTCACCGATTCCTTGTACTTCATCATTCTCAAATGTTTCGATCGGAACATAATTAGCACAGGCAACAGGTATACCGCCCGAAAACTGTTCAAGATCCAAATAATAGTTAGTGCCGGTTTTATAACACAACACCACTCCTAAAGGGCTGAAATCTGTTAATTTGTTTAACAAACCAATTTTGTTTCCTTTACCATATATCATTACTATTTTGTTTTGCAACGATATTGTATTTCCTATTATTTCCAGTGCATCTATGTCAACTTGCTCTTCAACGAAAACATATTCATGTTCTCCGGCTAATACATAAAACTCGGGATTATTGCCCAATACGTTTGGGCTACGATATTCTATAAAATAACCATTTGCGAATCCAAGCACTCTATCAGTCGGTGTAGGATCCAGGATATTGAGGTATCTTCCCGGAGTGGAAGATGCAACAGCTAAAGTATTCTCAAAAGAACCCGGTGTTTCTATAGCACCAATCTCAACATCTTTTATGCTGAAATCCTTAATTGCTTCTAATACACTTCCATTATTTCCTGCGGAAACAGTCACAACCATTCCATTGTAATTCTCTGCGTTTTCCGTCATTTTATTCAAAATATTACTAAATAGACGACTATGTGAAAAGCCTTCATAATTATTACCAATTGATACATTACATGCATCACATTCGAGCATTATTGCATCTTCTAGAGCTAATAATAGAATTTCATCATTTGTTTCTGCTTCGCTTGCTGATACGCCGTCACCGCCAAAAACATTCATGATTATTAACTGTGAATCTGGAGAAATGCCAACGGACAGGAGTTCTTTTGCAGATTCTACATATTTGTAGTATTGTGTCTCCCCGTTTTCATTCTCGAGCCAGTAATCAGCGCTTTCAGCATTATCTGTTATTACAGGAACATATCTGTTTGCTGCAGCTATTCCGGCAACATGCGATCCATGATTTTTCCTGCTAATACTATGATCTATACTATCATGATTACTAAACCAATAATTATACACATAAGGGATTTTGGCATTAATGTATTTAGCCATATAGTTTTCACCAGCCACATTACTATTAAGTGGATAGTTATTCTGATAGTATACTAAATCTGCCTCATCCATCAGTTCGCTCATGTTAAAATCAGGGTCAGTCTTTTTGATTGAATATATAAAAGCATCAGGATCGAAAGATTGATGATCCAGATCTATTCCTGTGTCAATTATTGCTATTCGTGTGCCAATTCCTGTATACCCTTGTTCCCACGCCTCCTGTGCGCCAACCTCATGTTCGGAGGTGAATGCGGTATTCAGCGTAGGACTTTCATCAACACTTGCAGGATAATACTTGTTTCCAATTTCTACACATTTTATACCTTTTATACTTACAATCTTAGCAATATCTTTGTATTTTACATCAATTGTAAAAGCATTTAGGAACAAGGTGAAATTATGGTTAATATTATAGTTTGTACCCAATTGCTTATTAATCACCGTTAGCACTTCAGATTGTCTGTTTTTCAGATGTTCCATATAAGCTCTACCCGGTGAATTAGTGTTCAGTTTTTCTGCTTTGTAACCACGGTCAAGTACTGGGGTTTCTTCTAAAACAACAAATACAGAAACAACATCATTTTCATCAAAGAAGGAACTGTCAGAATCATCTTCTATGACAGGTTCTCCACGATTAATAGGAAGTAGTGAAGGATCATACTCCTCTATTCTCAAAACACTTCCCTCAGCATCTCCCTTCCCGTTGTCTTCGGCATTCAAAACGTTGAAGTTACTGACAGCCATTAAAAAAGCCATCACAATCAGTATAAGATGTTTTAAATGTTTATTCATATATTGCTCCTCCACCTGCATCTTATGTGGCTATTATCTGTATTAATTATATATATGCGTTCAATCTCTTTCAAACATTTTATTAGTGCATGAATAATAGTATATTCTTTGATATATATATTTTTACTCTTAACATGATTTAATATAATAACATGTATTTTCAAAACACCTTTTTCTAGTATATTCTTAATATATATCGTGGTTTTGGAGGAATATTACATGAACTTTCATTTCTTAAATATCAGATTCACAACAGACAGATTTATTGCATTGATCATTGCCTTAATAATCATATTCCTGTTATTTAACGAACTGGTTAAACTCTTACAGAAAGGTGTCAAAAGCAAGAAGGCTTCAAACACACTTGCCAGAGTACTATTTATGGTATTCCTGGGAGTTGCCTGTTTCTTCCTGCTGAAATATACATTCGGCTGGTAATAGAATTCAGATTAAAAAAATGTTAAAAAACATCTTCACTGTATAGGCTTGTATCGCAGATATAGTAAAGATGTTTTTCTCTTTAGAGTCAGATTATGATGTCTTATTAATGTAATGTGTTATAATAGACGGCGTGGTGCTATATGGAAGAGACTAAGACTATTGGAAAAGACTATAACCTCACTCAGCTGGCTAAGTTCTGCTTACCTGCTGTTTTAAACGAACTCGTCATCAGCTTACTATTCACTATCGATGACGCTCTTTTTGTTTCCCGGTTTGTCGGTGCCAATGCTCTGGCTGCCTTCTCCATATTAATGCCGTTATTCATGCTGCATAACAGCCCTGCCAATCTTCTGGGCGGCGTATCAATACTGTGTTCAAGAAAAATGGGCGAAGGAAAGCACGAGGAAGCCAGAGGCGACTTTACAGCCATAGTACTGCTGACATTGGGAATAGGAATAGTGCTGGGAGTTCTGGAAAGAGTATTCATGAATCCCATTATCAGATTCCTGGGTGCTACGGACATCATATTCCCATATGCCCGTGACTTTGTTAAGGTTGGAGCCTACTATGTACCGTTAACTCTGGTATCCAGCATATTCATGCGTTTCTTTGTTCCGGCAGGAAAGCCTAAGATGGAACTTCTGGCAACGATAATCAATGTCAGCGCCAACATTTTCTTCGACTGGTACTTTGTTGTATACAAAGGCATCGGAATGGTAGGCACGGCATACGCTAATTTGATTGCTACAATCATCATGTGCATTATAGGTGTTCTCTTCTTCTCCAGTAAGAAGTGTGAGATAAGATTTGGAAAGCCGTCAAAGGATCTTTGGAAACTGGTTAAGGATTCCTGCAGGTACGGTATTTCCAGTTTCCTGTCAAATACCACTGTAGCGATAAGCTCCTTAGTATCTAACTATTCATTGCTGCACTTTGGCAATGAAGCATATCTTGCCGCCTTTACGATCGTCAACAACATCACCTTCGTATTCATGGGCTGCTTCTTCGGACTGTTCGGCAGCGTAAGCCCGATAATCTCCTATGCCGTAGGAGAAAAGAACGTGGACAAACTCCACCGCACATTCCGCCAGACATTTATTCTGACTTCCGCTCTGACGGTAATTCTGATCCTGTCATATATTCTGTTTGGTGATCTCGTTGCTGACCTGTTCATAGCTGAAAGCGCCAGGGATTCCAAGGACATCATCAACTACGGCATGAAGATAGCCACTTGGAACTTCCTGTTATTTGGATATAATGTCGGGGCGCGAATACTGTTTGCGGCTGTAGGTAACCATAAGATATCAGCTACACTGACCTTCTTACAGGAAGTAGTATTCTCCAGTATTACTATTGTAGTATTGCCGATGCTGTTTGGAGTTGACGGTGTCTGGTTCTCATTTATAATGACAAAC
>JAEEGL011612252.1_pt1 | contig 14898 bp, 12 predicted proteins | sample 9134231 | NCBI WGS metagenome assembly JAEEGL01 (sample SAMN16246548, study PRJNA631951) | gut metagenome | biome: gut microbiome; feature: rumen; material: fiber-attached | host: Bos | place: Iran: Karaj | collected 2018-10
AAAATGGGAGCTAAATTCCTTTGGAATTGAAATAATACCCCGTCACCGGAACCTCTTCAAATCCCCATCACGCATTTAATAACCGTACTGCCTGTAGAGACTCCCCGTGGGGTGTCTAAATAAAATCGTAAAAAAAACCAACAACAAATCAAACCCACTACAAACTACCAACTATTTATACTTAAGCCGCAGGCGTTCAACCACTTGTTTGGTGTTGAGCGGGAAGTCGCCCTGCAGAATCCAACTGATGAAACCTGGGTCACGTCTGACCACATCTGCCACACGCCTGTTTTTGTTTTTTCCGAACGTGAATATCTCATGACCTTGTTCGTCGAGTGCCACGCGCCCTGCCAAATCCACTGTTTTGTTGAGGGTTGAGAAGTCAGCAAGGGCATCCACGTCGTTGTTCAGGTCGTCAGGATAATGGTCAAGCTGTGCCTGCAGCACCTCGTAGGTGGCGCGTGTGTCGGCGAGCGCCTGGTGGGCATCCGACAGCTCTTTACCGCAATAGAAACTTAACGCTGCCGCCAGGTTGCGTTTCTCTAACTTATGGTAGATGTTCTGAACATCGATACACTTCACGCCGTCAAAATCAACGTTCAATCCGGCACGCAGTAGTTCCTCAACCAGTATGGGGATGTCGAAACGGTTGGAATTGAAACCGGCGAGGTCGCTGTCTTTGAACACCTTCTCATAGATGTCGCCGGCGCATTCTTTGAAGGTGGGGCACTCTTTCACATCGTCGTCAGAGATGCCATGGATATCCACGATTTTTTCGGGTATATGAATCGTGTTGCCTAGCGCATCGACGGGCTTGAAACGCAGGGTCGCTGACTGCTCTCTGCCGTCGGGATACACTTTGATGTAGCCAAGCTCCACAATATGGTCTTTCGCAACGTCAAGCCCTGTGGCCTCGATGTCGAAGAACACAAGTGGACGTGTAAGTTTCAGTTTCATGTAGTTATAACGTTTTATTCCACAATATATTGTTTTTATTTATTGGGAGTTGAAATGGGAGAGAATTTGGATGATAAGTAAAGTAAAAAAAATGAAGAACGAGCCAAAGACTGGCCGTTCTTCATTATAGCATGAGCTTCATCCCGGCATGGTGTAATGGCGGGGGTGATGTCAGTCGTTGAGCATCATCGGCATGAGGAGCATGAGCAGGTCCTCGCCTTCCTCCTGCTCTGCAGGCACAATCACTCCGGCACGGCTCGGGTCGGCAAGCTGAAGGATGATGTTGGTCGATTCCATCGTGTTGAGTATGTCAAGCAGGAAAGTCCCTTTGAATCCGATTTTCATGTTGTTGCCGGCATAGTCACACAGGATGTGCTCCTCTGCGGAGGTGGAGTAGTCGATGTCCTGGGTGGAGATGGTCAGGTTGTTGTTCTCCATGCTGAGTTTCGTCAGCGAAGTGCTGGTACTGGCGAACACCATCGTGCGGCGAAGGGCACCGATCATCGCTTCTCTGTCCACTGTCACGTGGAACGGGTTGTCGGTTGGAATCACACTGTTGTAATTAGGATATCTGCCGACTATCAGACGGCAAGCCAATGTGTAGTCGTCGATTTTGATTTCTGCATTCTTGTCATCAAAACGGATTAAGGCGTCACCCTCCGACTTGGATAGGATGTCCTTCAGCATCTTGGCTGGCTTTTTAGGCAGGATGAACGAGGTGGACTGACCGGACTTAACTGTGTTGTTGCGGTCGCGAACGAGCTTGTGACCGTCGCTTGCCACAAACGTGATGCTCTCCTCTGTGATGTCGAAATAGATACCGTTCATCACCGGACGGAGCTCGTCCTCAGCGGTTGCAAACAAAGCTCTTGAAATGCCGTTGGCAAGGATGTTGCTCGACAACTCGATGGATTGAACTTCGTCTGCTATTCCCATCGGCAGCGGATATTCATCTGCGCTCTGGCCCACGAAACTGCTCTTACCGTTCTGGTAGTACATCTTCACTTCGAAGGTCTCTTCGTTCACGTCTAAGGTGATGGGCTGCTCATATAGCTCCTTGAGACTGTTGATGATGGTAGCGGCCTTGATGGCAAAACGGCCACCGCCCTGAAGATCGTCCAATGCCAGCTTAGCCACAAGGGTCGTCTCGCTGTCGGAGGCTGTCATTTTCAACTGATTGTCTTCTGTCTCAAACAGGATGCACTCCAGGATGTTCAAGGTGCTTTTCGTGTTGATAACCCGGTTGAGGGCCTGCAAACGCGCATAGAGCGCTGTGCTCGATACTTGGAATCTCATGTGTATGTCTTTTTTATGTTTTGATTTCTTGCTCCCATTTCTGGCGGCTGTATCACCATCCCGCGAATGTCGGTTTTTCTCTGCGGAATCAGTATATAGCCAAATATCATACAAAGATATAAAATGTTTTCCACATTTTTGAAAAAAACACAATAAAAATTAGTTTTCTTTAAAAGAATTTTGTAAATTCGCACTATAAATTCAATTTTAAACCTAAAAACGTAATTTTAAATAATCAAAATGGAACTACAAGGTAGAGTTATTTACATTTCAGAGCCAAGAACTGGCATTTCAAAATCAACGGGCAACCCTTGGATGACACAGGACTATGTGATTGAGACGCATGAGCAGTTCCCTAAGCGTATGATGTTCAATGTGTTCGGGGAGGAAAAAATCAAACAGTTCAACATTCAGTTGGGTGAGGAACTGAATGTGTTCTTCGACATCAACTGCCGTGAATATCAAGGTAAATATTTCAACGACATAAGGGCTTGGAGGGTTGACAGAGTCGATCCCAACCAGCCGGCAGGCAGTGTCCCTGCAGCAGGAAGCATCGATGCCGCTGCTCAGCAGCCACCGTTTGCTCAGCAGCCTGTACAGGCGTCTCAGCAGCCGGTTCAGGGCTATCAGCAGCCCGCCCCTCAGCAGGGCTATCAGCAGCCCGCTCCCCAGGGAGGGGCAATCCAGAATGGAGTACAATTCAATCAGACTGATTCTGAAGAGGATCTGCCGTTCTGATGATTGCAGGAAACCACTGACCGCCCTGCGGATTCACGGCTCTACGGTTTATGCCTTAGCTTTTGTGGTTATATGACTGTTTGCTTGTACAGATTTATGGTCATACGCAAAAATGCAAATCGTCTAATCCGATAAAATAACACACAAGAGGATATGTCGCTTATCAGACATATCCTCTTGTGTTTTTTTCATTGCCGAGAGCATTTTTCAATCCTCTCCGGGGGTCGAACCCTCAATGATTGTCAATAATCGTTTGTTTCTCTATGTGCTGAAAATAAAATCCAGTTAAAGTCTGTAAAACATTTATAAAAAGACAATTAAAAGAAATTCATATTGAAATATAAATTCAACAAATTCCTGTAATTCTTGTAAAATATCTAAATCCTAAACTCATGTTAATCCTCGTTCAGCTTCGTACAGCTTCGTTGTAGAAAAAATAAAATCCGATTAAATCAAAATCTGTCTTAATAATCTTTCTTATCTTCGTTCGTTTAAAAAGACAGAAAGAATTAGCAGTGTTGTACTTGCTGCCGTTGCCTGACCGCTTCGAAGAGGAGGATGGCAGTGCTGACCGACACGTTGAGGGAGTCGAGGCTTCCGAGCATGGGGATGCGGATGTGGCTGTCGGCGGCTTCCCGCCATTGGTTGGTCAGTCCTGTCGATTCCGTGCCCATGACGATAGCGGTGGGCCGTGTCATGTCGGTGTCGTAATACAGCTCTGAGTCTTGCAGTTGTGCAGTCAGAATCTGGATGTTGCGTTCTTTGAGAAAACGGATGCAGTCACCTGAGTCCGTCACAGCGCAGGGCACGGTGAACACAGCCCCGATGCTTGCCCTGATGAGGTTGGGGTTGTAGAGGTCGGTCAGCGGGTCGCAAATCAGCACGGCGTCGGCATGAGCCGCGTCGGCAGAACGCAGGATGGCACCGATGTTTCCAGGTTTCTCCACGCCCTCTATCACAATAATCAGCGGGTTGGTGGGTAATGTCAGCGAGGACAGGTTGTTTTCAGGCGTATGGATTAATGCCACCACCCCTTCCGTACCGTTCCTGTAAGCCAGTTTGTCGTAAACCTCCGGTGTGACGTGAAACACGTTTTCCTGGTCTGTCAGACTTTCCAAATGCCCCATCTCCACATTATTAATAAAAATATCATCACAGACAAACAGGGAGTGGATGCTCAGTCCGTGACCGACGCAATGCATCAGCTCCCGCTGTCCCTCCACGACGAAGAGTCCCTGTTTGCGGCGCTCCGAGGATTTTTTTGAGAGTGCCACCACTTGTTTCACGCGTATGTTCTGAAGGCTGGAAATAAGCATTCTTTTGTCTTTTTTATGGTTTTGAAACTCCGGAATCTCCGGGAAAGCTGGAATCTCCGGATATGAAAAATCCTAATACTTGAAAGAACTGCCTCCGAGAAATTCGCGGAGCAGGGAGGTGGGAGGGAGCTCCTTGTCGGAGATAGGCTCGAAGAACTGCAGGAATTTCGCCAACGCTGAAGCCATGGCATATTCGGGACGGTTCTCATGTACCGACTCCAGCAGGGGCATGGCATAGTTGCGCAGGACTGCCAGCTCATAGATGAGCGCGCTGTTGAACATCACGTCGGCATTCTCCTGATAGGGGAAAATCCACTTCTCTTCTCCGCGTCTGACCGAGGGCCACCGGGCGATGGTGTCAACGGCCTTTGTCCCCCTGAATTGGTTGTCGCGTACGATTCGCCGGATAAGCCGGTTGTCGGTTGTCGGAATGTAGTTGTGGTCGTCGAGTTTGATCGACGTGAGTGCCGACAGATAAATCCTGAAAATCTGCTCGTGAGGGATGTTTTCCGACAGCATCGGGTTGAGCCCGTGGATTCCCTCAAGCAGCAGCACTGTTGAATCCTTGAGTTTGAGTTTTTTACCGCTCATCATGCTCTTTCCCAATGCGAAGTTATAGACGGGGAGCTCAATCTCCTCGTTGTTGAGCAACTGCCGGATATGCTGCTGAAAGAGGTCGAGGTTGAGCGAGTATATCGACTCGTAGTCATAGTCACCGTCGGCATCGCGTGGGGTGTGTTCTCTGTCGACAAAATAGTCGTCGAGCGAGATGAGCCGGGGACTGAGTCCGCAAGCCATCAGCTGCACGCACAGACGTTTGCTGAAAGTGGTCTTTCCGCTTGACGACGGACCGGCCACGAGGATGACCTTCACACGGTTCTCGTTGGCGATGGCCTCGGCAATCTGGCTGATGCGTTTCTCCTGAAGCGCTTCCGACACCTTGATGGCATCGCCAGCATACCCCATTCGCACATACTCGTTGAGCTGACCTACGGTGGAAACGCCGCTCTTGTTCAGCAGCACGTGGTCGAGTTCAAATGCCTTGAGCATCTTCTCCTGCTTCACAAGCTCCGGGAAGAGCCCGTCCTTGCCGGGGATGCGAAGCAGCAAGCCGTCGTAGTATTTCACGAGGTCAAAACTCCAGAGATAGTCGGTGGAGGGAACCAGAGGACCGTAATAATAGTCGGCCGTGTCGTTGAGTTTGTAGTAATGGGTGTAGAGTTGCCCCATACCCTCTATCAGCTTCGCTTTGTTCTCCATGCCGTCTTCGCGGAACATCTTGACCACTTCGTCTGTGGGCGCTTCAATCCTGTGGAACACATCGTTTTCCGAGATGATTTCCTGCATACGCTGTTTCAGCTGCTGAACGATTTGCAGTGTTATGGCATTGGGCGATCCTTCCTTCTCGGGGAAAGCGATTTTGAAGAAATAGCCTTTCGACACGGGGGCTTCCACCGTCAGCTTCGCCCCTTTGAACAAGTCGCGAAGTGCTTTATAAAGCACAAACGTGAGCGACCGCATATATACTTTGCGGCCAGGCTCGCTGTCGATGCCGAGAAACTCGATGGTCTTTGCGCCGAACGCCCTGAACCGTAGCCCTTCCAACCGGTTGTTTACCAGAGCGCATATCGGCTTGTGCGCGAAGTTCAGCTGAAAAGCGTCATAGATGTCGGTGAGCATCGTGCCGAAATCGAACGACTGCGTCTCTCCGTTATTTTTGCATTTGATTTTAATCATGATTTGATTTAAGGATTTAAATATTTACGATTTAATGATTTATAATTTGTTTGGACATTTATTTCCTTGCTTCTTCTTGCCTTCTTGTCTTCTCGCCTTCATTTTTATCCATATTCTGAGTAAATACACTTTTCACTATTCACTATTCACTTTTCACTTAAAAAACTCGCCTTCTCGCCTTGATTTCGGGTATAAAATTACAAAAAAATATTGATAAAAATATGGTTTTGGCAGAAAAATGATAAATATCAGGATTTAAAATGCCAAAAGTCGTTAAAAAATAATTAACTTTGTGATGTTAAATAAGAAAATATGTTCAGGACACTATTAAAAAATGTGGGAGAGTTTAAGAAGGCATCCATTCTTACTCCTGTCTACACCTCGCTTGAAGTGCTGGTCAGCGCTTTCATCCCTTATGTTACCGCCTCGATTATTGACCGCGGAATCAACGGCGGCGACCACGGAGAGGGCGACTTGTCGAATGTCTGCCTTTATGGCGGCGTGATGCTCTTGCTGGCGTTCTTGTCGCTGTTCTTCGGCATACGTGCCGGCACGAACGCAGCTTATGCCTCAACCGGGTTTGCCTACAACCTCCGCGATGCGATGTATAAGAACATCCAGACTTTTTCGTTCTCAAACATCGACCGATTTTCCTCTGCAGGGTTGATCACGCGCATGACCACCGACGTGAGCAACATGCAAAATGCGTTCCAGCAGGTGCTCAGAGCCTCCGTGAGGGCACCGCTGAACCTGGTTTTCAGCATATTCATGTGTGTGCTGATCAACTGGAAGATGAGCATTATCTTCATCGTGGCGATGCTCGTGCTCGGATGTGCCCTGTTCTTCATCATTTCGAAGACTGTGAAGCTGTTCTCGAAGGTGTTTGTGAAATACGACGAACTGAACAAGTCCGTGCAGGAGAATGTGCAGGCCATCCGTGTGGTGAAGGCGTTTGTCCGGGAGGACTATGAGAATAAGCGGTTCCGAAAGGCTGCAGAGGGGCTTTACAGGCTCTTTGTCAAGACCGAGAGCATGCAGGCGCTCAACCAGCCCATCATGAACCTCGTGGTGTATGGCTGCATCATCGCGCTGTCATGGTTCGGTGCCCATTACATTGTGGGCGGGGAGCTCACTACGGGCGAACTTACTTCAATGTTTGCTTACGTCATGACCATCCTGATGTCGCTGATGATGCTCACGATGATATTTGTGAGCGTCACGATGAGTGCAGCCAACGGCAGGCGTATCTGTCAGGTGCTTGACGAGAAGGCTGACATCACCTCACCGGAGAATGCGGTGACAGAGGTGAAAGACGGGAGCGTGGAGTTCTGCGATGCTTCGTTCTCTTATAATCAGGCGGTGACCGACGAGGAGGGAGAGGTCAGGCAGTCAATCACCCGTCCTGCTCTTCAGCATATAACGCTCAGCGTGAAGTCGGGGGAGACGCTCGGCGTGATTGGCGGAACCGGCTGTGGCAAATCCACGCTGGCAAGCATGGTCAGCCGGCTCTACGATGTGAACAGCGGCATGGTGAAGGTCGGCGGTGTGGATGTCCGAGAATACGATGTGCAGGCGCTGCGCAACGATGTGTCGATGATTCTACAGAACAACATCCTGTTTTCCGGCACGATTCTCGACAATCTGAGGTGGGGCAAGAGCGACGCCACCCTCGAAGAGTGCCGGCAGGCTTGCGACCTGGCTCAGGCGAGCGAGTTCATCAATCAGATGCCCGACGGCTACGACACCGTGATTGAGCAGAACGGCACGAACGTGTCGGGAGGACAGAAGCAGCGCCTCTGTATTGCCCGTGCACTGCTGAAAAAACCTAAGGTGCTCATTCTCGACGACTCCACCAACGCCTGCGACACGGAGACAGAGGCGAAAATCCTCGATGCATTCAACCATAAGGTGCCCGACATCACAAAAATAATTATCTCCCAGCGAATTCAGAGCGTACGTAATGCCGACCGTATCGTGGTGATGGACAGCGGACGCATCGACGGGGTCGGCACCCACGATGAGCTGCTCCAGATCAACCGTATCTATCAGGAAATCTATAAGCTGCAGATGGAAGGAGGCGGAGATTTCGACCCTAAGATTTAGTTTGTTTTTTAGTAAATACACTATTCACTATTCACCTAAAAACTCGTCTTCTCCTCTTCATCTTTATCCGTATTCTGAGTAAATACACTTTTCACTATTCACTATTCACTTAAAAACTCGTCTTCTTGACTTCATTTTTATCCGTATTCTGAGTAAATACACTTTTCACTATTCGCTTAAAAAATGGCTCGTCAAATCAATATAGGAAGAGGTCCCGGTGGCGGACGCGGCAATAATTTCGGCGCAAAAATGACTAAAGAAGGCTGGAAAGCCATCCGCCGGGTGTTTGCTTACGTGTTTAAAAGCTATAAGTGGTCGTTTCTCGTGGTATTGGGTTGTATCCTTGTGACATCTGTGACTACGCTGACTTCCACGTTGTTCACCAAGTCGCTCATCGATGATTATGTCACTCCTATGGTGGCAAATCACAGCTCCGACTATGCCCCCCTGGCGCAGGCGCTGCTCCGTCTGGCGGCGGTGCTGGCGGTCGGCATCGTCTGCTCTTATCTCAACAACCGGTTGATGATTAATGTGGGGCAGGGCACATTGCTCCGTCTCCGCAAAGACCTGTTTGAGCATATGGAGCAGCTGCCTATCAGATATTTCGACCAACATCCGCATGGCGACATCATGTCGGTCTATACCAACGATGTCGATACGCTACGCCAGATGATTAGCAGCAGCATACCGATGGTGTTCTCTTCGTGTATCACCATCACCGTCACGTTCGTCAGCATGGTGGTGCTGTCGGTGCCGCTCACTGTCCTTGTCATCCTTATGACTGTCGTGATGGTGGTCGTCACACGAAAACTAGGTGAGCGGTCCGCATTCCATTTCAAGCAGCGTCAGGCGTGCCTGGGGGCCATGAACGGCTATGTGGAGGAAATGCTCACCGGACAGAAGGTGGTGAAGACTTTCTGCCATGAGGATGAGACCATCGCCAAATTCCAGGAGCTGAACGAGTCGCTGCGCGACAGCGGCTACAATGCCAACAAGGCGGCGAATATCGTGATGCCTGTCAACGGCAATCTCTCAAACCTCATCTATGTGCTGGCGGCTATTCTGGGAGGATTCATTGCGCTCCATCCAGCCATGTCGGCGTTCTCCTTCACCACGCTGACCGTCGGCACATTGGTGGCGTTCCTCACGCTGATAAAGAACTTCACGCAGCCGGTGAGCCATGTGAGCCAGCAAATCAATAGTGTGATTAACGCTTTAGCAGGTGCAGAGCGGGTGTTCAAGCTGATGGATGAGGAGCCGGAGAACGACGGATTGGCAAGCGTGAGGCTCGTCGATGCCGTGGAGACCGACGGAGGTGTGCTTGAGGAGTCTCCATCCCGCACCGGCGTATGGGCATGGAAAATCCCGGAGGACGACGGGGCGTTCCGTCTGGTACGCCAGCGGGGGGAGGTGGATTTCTCGCAGGTGGATTTCGGATATGTGGAGGAGAAGCAGGTGCTGTTCGACATCAACCTCGACACCGACGCCGGGCAGAAAGTGGCGCTGGTCGGGGGGACGGGTGCCGGAAAAACCACCATCACCAATCTCATCAACCGATTCTACGACATCCAGGGTGGCACCATCCTCTACGATGGTATCGACATACGCAAGATTTACCGTGAGGACCTCCGCCGCTCACTCGGAATGGTGCTTCAGGAGACACATCTGTTCACCGGCACGGTGATGGAGAACATACGTTATGGAAAGCTCGACGCCACCGACGAGGAGTGTGTCGCAGCTGCTAAGCTGGTGAACGCTCATGATTTCATCACCGGTCTGGCGAAGGGATACGACACCGTGCTCTCTGCCGACGGAGGCAACCTCAGCCAGGGAGAGCGGCAGCTCATAGCCATCGCAAGGGCAGCGGTGGGCAACCCGCCGGCGATGATTCTTGATGAGGCAACATCGAGCATCGACACTCGCACAGAGAAACTGGTTCAGGAGGGAATGGACCGCATCATGACCGGACGGTCCACATTCGTGATTGCACACCGTCTGTCAACTGTACGAAACTCCGACATCATCGTGGTGATGGACCACGGACGCATCATCGAGCAGGGCACGCATGAGGAGCTTTTGGCGATGAAAGGGAAATACTATATCCTCTACACTGGCCATCAGATTGCGTAGTTTTGGGCAAAACCGCACAATTCTTGTCGCTTTGTGCGTTTTTGTCAAAAAGTTTCACTAACTTTGCAAAAAGTTTTAAAACAGAACAATATTAAAACAGTAAATCATTAATAAAAAGACATGAGTTTCTCAAGAATTACCGCAGCGGAGGCTGCAAGTCTTATTAAAAACGGTGACAACATCGCATTAAGCGGATTCACTCCAGCCGGCACTCCTAAAGCCGTGACTGCAGAAATCGCAAAGATTGCCCATGCGGAGCATGAGGCTGGTCGTCCTTTCCAGATTGGCATCTTCACTGGTGCCAGCACTGGTCAGAGCTGCGACGGCGTGCTTGCGGAAGAACATGCTATCCGTTACCGTGCTCCTTACACAACGAACCCGTCTTTCCGCAAGTCGGTGAACAAAGGCGAGATTGCCTACAACGACATACATCTCAGCCAAATGGCTCAGGAACTACGCTACGGATTCCTGGGGGAGGTCGACTGGGCTATCATCGAGGTGTGCGCCATCGAACCCGACGGCAAAGTGTATCTGACTTCAGCTGGAGGAATTGCTCCCACAGCCGCACGTCTGGCTAAGAAAGGTGTGATTCTTGAACTCAACGCTTTCCATAGCACCAAGTCGATAGGACTGCACGATGTGTATGAGCCCCTCGACCCGCCTCAGCGCAAAGTGATTCCTATTGAAAAGCCAAGCGACCGCATCGGTCAGATTTTCCTGCAGATCGACCCGTCGAAAATTGTGGGTGTGGTGGAATGTAACCTCCCCGATGAGGCGCGTGGCTTTGCTGAAGGTGACCCGGTGACCGACAAAATCGGTGAGAACGTGGCGCATTTCCTCATGGCTGACATGAAGCGTGGAGTGATCCCAAGTTCATTCCTCCCTTTGCAGAGCGGAGTGGGAACCACTGCCAACGCTATCCTCGCAGCTCTGGGAAACAACCCCGAGGTTCCTGATTTCAATGTCTATACAGAAGTGCTGCAGAATGCTATCGTTGACCTTATGCGCCAAGGAAGGGTGAAGACGGCATCCACTTGCTCACTCACTGTCACCAACGACGTGCTTCAGGGAGTTTATGAGGATATTGATCTTTTCAAAGACCGCCTCGTAATACGTCCTTCTGAGATATCCAACAGCCCCGAGGTAATTCGGCGCTTAGGAGTTATCGCCATCAACACGGCTATTGAGGTGGACCTCTACGGACACGCAAACTCCACTCAGATTTGCGGCACGAAGATGATGAACGGCATCGGTGGCTCAGGCGACTTCGAACGTAACGCCTTCATTTCCATTTTCACATGCTCATCAGTGGCAAAAGGGGGCATGATCAGTTCCATCGTGCCGTTCTGCTCACATATCGACCACACCGAGCACGACGTGAACGTAATCATCACTGAGCAGGGAGTGGCTGACCTCCGAGGGAAATCACCGGCTCAGCGTGCCCAGGCAATCATCGAGAACTGTGCGCATCCTGATTACAAGCAGCTGCTCTGGGACTATCTGAAAATTGCCGACAAGGGACAGTCTTGCCACAAGCTGGCGGCTGCGTTCGCCATGCACGACACGTTCCTCCGTGAGGGCGACATGAAACTCACCCAGTTTGGACAGTACGTGCATTAATCTCAATGAAAAAAACACAAAAGAGACGGCTGATTTCCACCGTCTCTTTTGTCGTAAATAAGGAATCGACAAGAGTATCTCCTTGCCTTCTTGTCTACTCGTCTTTTTAAAAAAATATTACTATAAACTCTAAACTTTAAACTCTAAACTTTAAACTCTAAACTTTACACTTTACACTTTACACTTTAAACTCTAAACTTTAAACTCTAAACTTTAAACTATAAACTATAAACTTTAAACTATAAACTAATGAAACTGGTATCTTGGAATGTGAATGGCCTCCGAGCCTGTGTGGGCAAAGGTTTTGAGGACGTGTTCAGACAGCTCGAAGCCGACTTTTTCTGCCTGCAGGAGACGAAGATGCAGGAGGGACAGCTCGACCTGCAGTTTCCTGGTTATGAGTCTTTCTGGAATTATGCTGAGAAGAAAGGCTATTCTGGCACTGCAATCTACAGCCGGCACAAGCCGATCTCGGTTAGCTACGGAATCGGGGTCGAGGAGCACGACCACGAGGGGAGGGTGGTGACGCTGGAACTCCCCGATTTCTATCTGGTCACCGTCTATACCCCCAATTCTCAGGATGAGCTGCGGAGGCTCGACTACCGTATGCGTTGGGAGACTGCCTTTCAGGCTTACCTGAAAAGTCTTGACGCAAATAAACCTGTGATTGTATGCGGCGACATGAATGTGGCGCATCAGGAGATCGACCTCAAAAACCCGAAGACGAACCGACGGAACGCCGGATTCACCGATGAGGAGCGTGCACGCATGAGTGAGCTGCTCAACTCCGGATTCACCGACACTTTCCGGTTCTTCTATCCGGATGCCACGGACATATACTCATGGTGGTCCTACCGCTTCCGTGCACGTGAGAAGAACGCGGGATGGCGCATCGACTATTTCCTCACTTCTTCACGCTTGAACAGCCGCCTCAAGGCTGCATCCATCCACACCGACATCTACGGCTCCGACCATTGCCCGGTCAGCCTTGTGGTTGAATGATTGCCCTTGTGGTTGAATGATTGCAAAAGATGGGCTCAATGCTCGAAGACGGTTGAAAAATCCTCATGTCTCTATAAACTACAAACTATAAACTAAAAAAACCGGGCAACAGCCCGGTTTTTTGTCCATCGCATTGACAGATTAGTTGAGTGCGTCAGTCAGTTCCTTGCCTCCTTTGAATTTAGCAGACTTCTTTGCAGGGATGGTGATCTGCTCCTTTGTTGCAGGATTCACACCCGTGCGCTCGCCTCTCTCTGCAACAGAGAATGTGCCAAAACCGATAAGAGCAACCTTCTCGCCAGCCTTGAGCTGTTCAGCAATTACTTCAGTCGTTGCGTCGATTGCTTTCTTTGCGTCTGCCTTTGTAATACCAGCCTTTTGTGCAACAGCACTTACTAGTTCATTCTTGTTCATAGATCAAGTTTTTTAAGAGTTAATATTAGTGTGTATTGTCACTTTTACTGAATTATGGCTTTAAAAACCTAATTTATAACGCAAAGTTATACTTTTAGTTTCAACAAACAAATATTTTTGTTAAAAAAATCAATATTTTTGTGTTTTTTTCTACTATTTACCCAATATTTGTATAATAATCAGAGAAAAAAAGGTAATTTTGCATTCAAATTAAAAAAATCAGCAAAAAATACTTCTTTTTAGTATAATCAAAACAACATGGTGTGATTTATGAGCGAGATCTGGGTGATGGACTCACCCTTGGGAAGCTGAACAAATGAGAAAATTTATTTTTTTTATTATTCGTTAATTATTATCTCTTCTTGTCTTCATCAAAATCCTGCCAACTTGTTTTTTAAACGATTACTTAATCAGATAAATCCAAAATGAAACTCCCGAACGTCATCAAATATCTGCTCATTGCAAATATCGTCGTGTGGATTCTCTCTGAGATGCTCCAGGCAAAGGGTATTGACCTCAACCACACATTAGGACTTTTCTATGTCGGTTTTCCTTTATTCCGGCCTTATCAGATTGTCACTTATATGTTCATGCATGCTGGTTTCATGCACATCTTCTTCAATATGTTCGCTCTGTGGATGTTCGGAAATATCATGGCAAGGACATGGGGAGAGAAAAGATTCCTTATCTTCTATTTCGTCTGCGGTATCGGGGCGGGCATCACACAGGAACTGGGACAGGCTCTCGGACTGCTCGACCCGACTGCATGCACAGTGGGAGCGTCAGGAGCCGTGTTCGGACTTCTTCTTGCCTTTGGCATGACTTATCCTAATGAGAAACTCTTCATCATCCCTATTCCGTTCCCTGTCAAGGCCAAGTATCTGATCACTTTCTACATCCTGATTGAGGTGCTTCAGTTCTTTGGGGCTGGTGGCGACGGAGTGGCGCACCTTGCACACCTCGGTGGGGCGCTATTTGGATTCTTTCTCATTATCTTCTGGAAAAAACATCCAAGCAGGAATATCAACAACTGGAAACGGCCGGCTCAGGGATATGGCAACCCGAGGCAGCAGGCTGGAGGATGGTTCACCGGAGGACAGAAGCCTTCAGGGGGCAGACCCACGATGAGGGTGGTCAGCCGACGCGAGAACGACTATGAATACAATGAACGTAAAAAACGTGAAGGACAGGAAATCGACCTTATTCTCGATAAAATCAGAAAAAGCGGATGGGACAGCCTCACACCGGAGGAACAAAAGAAAATCATCGATGCCAGCAGGAATTGATTCATGATGCGGAAATAACATAAGAATTTCCATTGCTGGCTGGGACTTGCTTCGAGTTTGTCCGGAAAACAGCTGTATGGTCACCGAAAACCGATAATCCATGTACGAAACAGAAAAAGAATAATCTCCTGGCCTCATCATGGCCGGGAGAAAGATTATAGGGTGGTTCTATAAATTAGCTTCAGACGATTTACAGTTTATTAGCGAGTAGATTTGTTCTTGCAGCCGCAGAAGCATAGCGAGCTATGGTTCAAGGCAAAAGGACAAAGATGCCGCTAAGAAACGTAAAGCGTCGAAGC
>JAEEGL012287145.1_pt1 | contig 14898 bp, 12 predicted proteins | sample 9134231 | NCBI WGS metagenome assembly JAEEGL01 (sample SAMN16246548, study PRJNA631951) | gut metagenome | biome: gut microbiome; feature: rumen; material: fiber-attached | host: Bos | place: Iran: Karaj | collected 2018-10
AGTTTTTCTATGGAGCGCTGGCTCAGCGCATCGTATTCCCTTATACTGTCGACTTCATCTCCCCAAAGCTCTATGCGCACGGGGTTTTCTTCGGTCAGGGGATAGACGTCTATTATCCCGCCCCGTATCGCGTACTGCCCCGGCTCCTCCGCCTCGCTCCCGCGCTCATATCCAAGATCCGTCAGCCTTTTCGCAAATTTTTCAGTATCAAGCTCATCCCCGCTCTTTACCGTAATGATATTTCCGGTTATCGATCCGACGGGAGCCATCCTTTCCATAAGGGCATCAAATGTCGTGACAATGGTAAGCCCCTCTTCCTGAGGTCCTATCCTGTATTCGTGGAGCGCCTTTATCGCCTGCATTCTCTGCCGCACCAGCATGTTGCCCGAAAGATCCGCCTGATAGAACATCATGTCGCGCGCAGGATATCTGTAGACTTCTCTTCCGAAAAGATATGCTTCCTCTTCTATCTGCGAAGCCCTTGCCGGATCCGCCGCGATAAAAAGCCTTATTCCCTCCGTTAAGGCATAAGAAAAGACCGTACGGGCTGAATCCGTAAGGCCTGTTACCCCTGTTATGCCTTTTTTTCTCAAGGCTCGTTTCAGGTCGTCATATATTCCCAGCTCTTTTATAGGTTCCGTGAGAGCCTTCATTGTCTATTTACCATTATACCTGGACATCACATAATCCGCATCATGGGAGAGCAGCTCTTCCACGGCATCGGCAGCTTTGATCCTGGCCTCCTTCATTATTTCTTCATCCTCTGACGGAAATCCCGACAGGACCCAGTCCGCAAGCTCCCATTCAGAGGGTTTCGCCCCCACTCCGACCCTTACTCTTGCAAAGCTCTCAGTCCCTAAGCGCTCTATGATATCCTTCATCCCCTTATGGCCTCCCGCGGAGCCCTCAGGTCTCACTCTTATGATACCCGGCGGAAGATCTATGTCATCGTATACTACTATCAGGCTTGATGAGGGATCTTCTTTATAGAAATTTACCGCACCCGCCACAGCCTCGCCCGAGAGATTCATATATGTCTGCGGTTTCAAAAGAAGCACCTTGTTTCCCGCAGCCATGCCTGCGCCGGTAAGGGATCTGTGTTTTTCGGCATTTATTTTGATGTTCCATTTATCGGACAGTATGTCAAGCACTTCAAACCCGGTATTATGCCTTGTATGCTCGTATTTCTTTCCGGGGTTTCCAAGTCCTGCTATGATGACCATCTCAGATAATGAACCTGTCTGCTTTTTCCATAACTACATCTATGCCCTGTTCGCACTTATGGTAGTAGTCGCTGTGTATCGTGCTGTGGCTTTCCACTATGCAGTTTTCCAGATGGGAATTGTCCGCTATGTAGACATCATTCAGTATGATGGAATTCTTGATATAGCAGTTGTTCCCGATGAAGCTCTTCTTAAAGATCAGCGAATCCTCCACGGTACCGTTTATTATGGAGCCCGACGCTATGAGGCTGTTGCGCACATGGGATCCGGAATTGATCTTTGCCGGCGGCAGATCGTCAGCCTTTGTATATATGACGGGATATTGTTCCATAAAGAAACTGCGAACCTCATATTTAAGAAAGTCCATGTTTGCCTGGAAATAATCATCCAAAGAAGCGATATTGCTCCAGTATGAATTAAGTCTGTAGCCATATATCGCCTTGATGTCCCTGTATCTGACAAGGATATCGCTGACGAAATCATGTCTGTCGTCTTCGGCGCATTCTTCTATGAGTTCTATGAGATGGCGGCGGCGGAGGATATATATGCCGCAGGACACGGTATTGGAGGTCGCGATTATGGGTTTCTGCTCGAAATCCGTGATCCTTCCGTCCCTGCCCAGCTTCACGCATCCGTAACGGTCTGCGCGGAATCCTTCCGGCAGGTCCTTTACCACTACCGTTATATCCGCCTGCTTTTCTATGTGGTACTCAAGTATTTTGCCGTAATCCACCTTATACAGACAGTCTCCGGAGGCTATTATCACATAGGGTTCGTGACTGTTTTTAAGGAATGACAGATTCTGATACATTGCGTCTGCCGTGCCTCGGAACCAGAGATTATTATCATCTGTAATGGAGGGGGTGAATATCGTTAGTCCTCCCTGCTTTCTTCCGAAATTCCACCATTTGGATGAGCTTAAATGTTCCGTGATGGATCTCGAATTATACTGGGTAAACACTGCCACGTTCTGTACATGGGAATTCGTCATGGAAGACAGCGCAAAATCTATGCTGCGGAAATTTCCTGCTATGGGAAGCGCCGCGACTGCCCGGGTTTTTGTGAGTTCCTTGATCCTCCGGCTGTTGCCGCCGGCAAGCACCATGCCTATCGCCCTCATCTTCTCTCCCCTCCCTTTATCAGGGTGCTGCCGGGAGGAAGCATTCCGTTGGGAAAATCATCTTCGTCGCACACTCCCGCCACTACTGAGTTCTTGCCTACGCTGACGCCGTCAGGCACCCTGCTTCGTTCACCTACTGTCACAAGGCCGTGGTTATATATATCGGGCCTTGTATCATTATCCCTTTCATCGCCTATGCCGAGCCTTACGTTATCTCCTATCACGGCATCCTCTGCGACTATGGCCCTTTCCAGATGGCAGTTCTTTCCTATCCTCGCGCCGTTCATTATGATCGAATCATATATTTCGGTCCCTTCTCCGACTCTTACATCACATCCCAGGACCGACCCGTATATCCTGCCGTATATACCGGTTCTCTCTCCCACTATAACCCTTTCGATATATGCGTTATTTCCCACGTAAGTCGGAGGTACCACCTGGGATTCGGTATATATTTTCCAGTATTCCTCATACAGATTGAATTCGGGTATGATGTCTATAAGCTCCATGTTCGCTTCCCAGTATGAATGAAGCGTCCCGACATCCTTCCAGTATGAATTGAATTCATATGCGACTATTTTTTTCTTTTTTTCGTAGCAGTATGGTATGACGTGCTTTCCGAAGTCGAGGTTCGGCTGGTCGGAATTTGCCATCAGCGCTTCCCTCAGTATTTTCCAGGAGAATATATATATACCCATTGATGCCAGGTTGCTCGACGGGTTCTTGGGCTTTTCCTGAAACTCCGTGATCTGTTTTGCTTCATCTGCCACGACTATGCCGAACCTGCTTGCTTCCTCCAAAGGCACGGGCATCACGGCAAGTGTTACCGCAGCACCCTTCTTTTTATGGAAATCAAGCATTACCTCATAGTCCATCTTATAGATATGATCTCCCGACAGTATGAGCACGTAATCGGGATTAAAGCTTTCCATATATTCTATATTCTGGTATATCGCGTTCGCGGTCCCCGTATACCAGTCGGTATTTATATTCCTTTCAAAAGGAGGCAGAATTGTGACGCCGCCTATGTTGCGGTCCAGATCCCAGGGGATGCCGATGCCTATATGTGTATTAAGCCTGAGCGGCTGGTACTGAGTCAGTACCCCTACGGTATCTATTCCTGAGTTTATGCAGTTTGAAAGCGGAAAATCTATGATGCGGTACCTTCCCCCGAAAGGCACTGCGGGCTTTGCCATGCGTGTAGTGAGCACCCCGAGTCTGCTGCCCTGTCCTCCGGCAAGCAGCATGGCTATCATCTCTTTCTTGATCATATTCCCTTCCCCCCGTACATGAAATACCACCTACCACATCAAGTATATCACACTTTATCTTGAAATTGATATTGGCTCGCTGGATGATGTATGTTTTTCGGAGCAATCAGCACAACTCAATTAATATGGCGGAGAAAAATATACATCATCCAAGAGCCATAAACCATTCATAATAAAAAGCATTGAAAAACTGGAAGCATTATTCATTGATGTACGTCAGGTACTCATTTCCTGCCTCTTCCAGCATCTCCCTGGTATCATTCATCCCGACATAATGAGTAGTCCCCTGCCCCGGATCATAAACGATCGTATTTTTCATATCATATCCTATGATCATGACCGGCCCGCTGGTTGTCGCTGCAATGACCGGACTGTCCTTTGAGACATAGTAAAGCACATCCGCAAGCTCTATTCCCCGGAGCGAAAGCACATCCCCCTCTATATTGGACTGCAGGAATGTATCCGATGCCGCGCCCGCCGCCAGCATGGCATCCGTAGTCGCACCGGAGCCCGCATAATAGAGCATGGCATCCAGGCATGCGCAAAGATCGCCGTTTTCACCTGAGCCATGCAGATCCGAAAGCTCCGTTATCGTATGCTTGCTCTCACGGCTGCCCTTCCTCCAGATATAATCATTGCTCATATTTAATACTATTCCTGCGGAATCCGACGCTTTTTTCAGAGCTTCCCCGGCATCCGACATTGCTCCCTGTATCCCGCCCTTGGAATAGATAAGATATCCTTTAGCTCCTTTTATCTCACCTTCTTCCGCAACGACTGTCCTGTCGCCCTCGTATAATGCCTGATCCGGCGTAAGAAGCTGCAGCCTTTCCACGGCTATCTCATTGACAAGCTGTATCTCGGTTATGTTTTCTCTTTCCTCTGTCGGTGCCACAATGATCTTATTCATGGCTCCGCTTTCGACCATGCTGCTCATTATCTGCGTGCTGTCTGCCGGAAGATACGCCCCGTCCTCCGAACGCCGCAGTCTTTCTATGTTTATGGTAGATCCATCAATCTCCACCCCGGAGATATAATATCCGTTTTCGGAATAGTCTTTTTTTACGGTACCGTCGCTTCCGGTGATCCTCAAAGATGACATCGGCGTATATGCGACGCCTAAGGGTGTTATCGCCTTATCATTCGGATCCGTCTGGCCCGAGACCAGATCCTCTCCTATAAATCCCAGAAGGCTTATCTTGCAGCCGGGATCCGCCTTCACCTCCCTTGTTGAACCATCCGACATATCCAGCAGCTTTATCGTATCCGCATATTGAGACGCATCTTCGCTCGATCCTGCCCCTACGTTCTCTCTTGACACGAAAGCGCCTATTTTGCTGCTTGCCGAAGAGGCCGCCTCATCAAACGCCACCCCGGAGGCAAGTATTGTCGCAGTCTTTCTGGCTACATTGATCGAATATATATCTCCGTCAAGATAAAGATAAAAAATGCCTGCCCTGTCCATATATGAAAGCGTCCTTATATCCGCCCCGAGCATTTCATCTGATCCGTTATAAGGCACTATCGCCTCTTCCATAACAAGATTCAGCGTACTGTCATAATAATAGACTATAGCGCAGATCTGTCCTTCATGCTCTCCTCTGTTATGGCGTCCGTATACAAGAAATCTGACATTGCCGCCCTCGTCCACAGAAAGGATCTTTATGGAATATCCCTGGTACCTTGTCCTTTCGTCATCATGGTCTTCATCCACAAAGGAAAAGGCTTTTGCTATATGCGATCCGTCAGCCTTATACACAAAAAGACTTCCGCCCGTGACAAAAGCAACGCTGTCTCCCGAATTGTTTTCGGCAAGCTGGAAATTTCTGTCATGTATTCCGAGTATTATCTTATCATTGGCAAATGAGGATTTTCCGGCAGTAAAGACCTCATTCATGGTCCTTTCGTAATCAAGGAGATACATCCTTTCATCAGAATATCTGACCCTGTAATACTCCTGTATATCATACTCATTGTCTATGTCATCGATCCCGCAGGTAACCCGGAACGTGATCATCAGCGAGCCTATATCACCCGATATATCAAGGAGCCGTACTGATGCCGTCTCCGTTCTTTTAGGTCTCAGATTACCCCAGGTCACCTGATCGTAGCTTGAATGGATATCCACATGGGCAAAAGAAGAATTGTCTCCCGATGAATTGCTTTCAAGATAAGGCGCCACAACGCTTGCAGATTCCTTATCCATGGTGACATCGGAAAAATTAGTGGCAAAGGTTATCATCTCAGAGGCATGCAGGGTGTCATCGGAGATAACACGCGTGTAATACCTTGCTTCCTTTCCTCCCGAAAGCGTCAGCACAATGCAGAGGGAATACTCTGTCTTTTCTTCTATCAGATCCTTAAGCCTGATAATTGCATATATATCACCGTCCTGGCTGTTATAATCAGTGACATCCGTATTCTCGATAAGCCTGCTCCCGTCGGTCGTCCGCACCTCGGACTTTATCCCCAGTATGGTTTCTCCGAAGGGCTTTATTTTTATGCCCAGAGTGCGCCCTTCGCCCAGAGGAGAAAGATCGCCCCTGTATTTTGTAAGATCAGGAGCTGTCATTAGTCCGTACATGGTATTGGTTTCAGATCCGTTATACATAACAGAGACCACGGGCAGGGTTGCATTACCCATTTTCGTGGTCGTAGTGGTATTTCCGCGGCTCATCGTAGTACTGAAGATGAAAGCGAAAACGAAATAGATTCCTATGAAACTGAATATTCTTGTCAGCGTATCCTTCATGTCAGGTTTTACTCCCTAACAAAGGCCGCTTATGTCTGTCCTGCTTTATATCTTGATAGTAAGGACTGTATACGGTTATTCGGATCAAGAAGATCGCTTATGGAAGAATCGTGATTTAATGTATCAATAATATATGCGAGGTATTTGCTCATGTCACATGAAATATACCAGTCTTTTTTCAGCAGTTCATCCGGCTGATATACAAGATTTGTTGTGAGCACACCGGTTATCGTCCCTTCTTTGACGGCTTTATCAAACGGCTCCACACCGTTGGAAAAGAGACCGAAGGTAGCTGCTACATATATCCGCGATGCGTTTCTCTTTTTTAATTCTCCTGCAACCTCTATTACGCTTTCGCCGGATGCTATCATGTCGTCAAGCACAAGTATATCCTTGCCTTTCACATCCGACCCCAGGAATTCATGGGCCACAACCGGATTTCTGCCGTCTACTACCTGCGTGTAATCCCTTCTTTTATAGAACATGCCCATGTCCAGTCCCATAACGTTTGCCATATAGATGGCTCTCGACATTCCTCCTTCATCGGGAGACACTATCATCATATGCTCAGGCTCGATCTTCAGATCCTTTACCGATCCCAAAAGCCCCTTTATAAACTGGTAGGAAGGCTGTATTGTCTCGAAGCCTCTCAATGGTATGGAGTTCATGACCCTGGGATCGTGGGCGTCAAAGGTTATGATATTATCGACTCCCATCTTCGAGAGCTCCTGAAGCGCTATGGCGCAGTCAAGAGATTCTCTTGCGGATCTTTTGTGCTGCCTGCTCTCATACAAGAATGGCATTATTACGGTGATCCTTCTGGCCTTACCGCCGACAGCGGCTATTATCCTTTTTAAATTCTGGAAATGATCGTCCGGTGACATATGATTTTCTTCGCCGAACATGCTGTATGTTACGCTGTAATTACAGACGTCCACAAGAAGGTAAAGATCCATTCCGCGCACGGATTCGTTTATCATTCCTTTTGCTTCACCCGATCCGAACCTCGGAAGTGATACGTCCAGAAGATATGAGCTTCTCATGTATCCGGAAAACACCAGGGAATTTTTATGTTCGTTCTCCCTGTCTTCCCTCCATCCTATAAGGTACTCGTCCACTCTTTCGGCAAGTTCCCTGCATCCATCCAGAGCAATGACTCCGAGCGAGCCTACCGGAATGGTTTCAAGAGAACGTTTGTCATGTGTATGGGCCACCTCAGCTTACCTCCGCTATTTTCAGCCTGATATCATCGCCGGAAAACTTGTAGATATCATAGTTGCCTAAGAGCCTGGAAAATGATCTGTCCGAATATTTATCCTTCAGCTCTGCCATTGAGTAGTTTGTGGATATTATCGTTGAAAGGGATTTCAGGTCCCTCTCATTCATCACTTCGAAAAGTTCCGATGATACCGCCGAGCTTCCTATTTCCGTTCCGAGATCATCGATAATGAGCAGCGGGCAGCTGAATAACATCTCATATTCTGCCTCGCTCGCTCCCGGCTTTCCGAAAACATGCGCGGACAATATATCAAAAAGCCTCACTGCGCTTACATAGGTTACCGCGATCCCGCGATCCATAAGCTCGCGCGCTATACAGTTTGACATGAAGCTTTTTCCGCAGCCCACGCTACCATAGAATAGCATATTCCTATATGCATCGGCAAATTCTTCGACAAATGTCCTTGATGCATCATATATCTCTTTTATGTTTTCCAGATCCTCTCCGTCAAAGTAATCAAAAGAGAATGTATCGAAGTTTTCCGTTTTGAGCTTCTCATACAGTCCGCTGTTTATGTATAAGCGCTCCACTATTTTCTTCATAAGACAGTGGCATTTTTTTCCGCCGTTATATCCGGTATCCTTACAGTCAGGACATTCATATCTGAGGGAAAGATATCCGTCCGGTATGCCTGCATCGATAAGTATCTTCTGCTTTTCATCTGAAATACGGTTAAGTTCATGTATTATGGGCACCGCTTCATCTTTACGTCCCGAAGCCGCCATTATCGCGGCCTTTGCAGAAAGATCTGCCGTGCGGTCCTCCAGTTCCTTGTATCTCGGCAGGCGGATATGTATCTCCTGAACCCTTTTTCTCTGAGCCCTCTTGTCCTGTGCAAGCTGCCTTTCATATCCCGCCATTATCTCCCTATATACCGTATCCATAATAACCCCCATGTCGTCTCATATTATATTCTTTTTCTTTTGGATCTCTGCTTCTTAAGAATTTCCGCCTCAAGCTCATCAAAGTCATACTGCCGCTCAAGCTCAAAGTGTATCTTGCTTTGCTGCGGGCTGCCGTGAGCTCTTTTTTTTGCGCTGCTCCTTACGGTTCCTCCCTGTTTTGCTGTCGATCCCCATACCATTGCCATCGCATCTATCTCTTCCACCGACCTCACTCCGCCGTCAGACCAGTTCCTCAATATCCTGTCCGTATATGGGAAAGAAGGTTTTGCGATCGCCTTCATCGTGCGGGCCGCTGCCTCCAGGATTATGTCCAGTTCGTAACCGTACTCATTCTGCCACTTGTCCACAAATTCCATTTCCGACTGAACCGGCTTCCTGTCAGTTATCCCGAAAGCTTTAAGTACAGCGAAATAGTCATTGCCGGAAAACCCTCTGACATGCTCCTTGGCATCATTTACAGTCTTTACTCCGGCCTCCGCCCAGCCTATAGCTGTCGACTCAATGTATCTCATGGATGTCTTTCCTTTTCCCACGCAGTACTCGATCAAAAATTCCAGGAGATCCGTGGAAAACCCGAGTCCGTCATAAATAAAAAGAAGGGTCTTCATATCGGAAGGGTTCAGCGTTCTCGAAAGGTATTGTTCCGTGGCAAATATCAGCTGCTTCACCTCTTTCTTGGATCCGAAATCATTCAGATCTGATACCGTATATGCGGCCTGACGCTTTTTCTCGGATGATGCCGGCTTTTTCGGCAGGGATACTTCTGTCTCTTCCGCGTCTGACGGGTCATTCAGCACTATCCCCGAAACATTCCTTTCCTCATCAAATTCAAGCGAAACTATCCCTTTTCTTGCCCAGTAAAGAAGAGATCTTATTATATCTGTCTCCGTATAATTAAACCTGTCTGCCAGCAGAGGTACCGAGACCGGCTCATCTGCCTCAATGCATCTCATTAGATATAAATATATCTTCAACTGAGCTCCGTTCGCATCAGCCATATATTCATCGATAAAGCAATTCGAGACGATCGTGTTTCCCGAATATCGATTTCCCCTAAGAACTATTCCACCCATCTTTTTCCTTTAACACTCCGATATTTTCGGTTGGTTTTTCCGTCTTTTCATCGACAGCGAAGCGGAGTATATCATACAGAAATCGAAAATAAAATAGCCCCCGGAAGGCCGGGGGCTGCAATCCTTATAAAGTTGATAAAGTAAGTAAAGTGGATAGCAACGGTTTTATCGTAAAAATAACCCTTGTATTTAGTTAATAAAAAGTTGTGGGTTTTGTGGATTAATTATTTTGCAATAATTCCTCCCCCACTTTTACTATGTCTCCGGCTCCCATCGTTATCAACAGATCGTTGTCGACAACAGTTTTCTGAACAAATTTTTCTATTTCCTCAAATGTCGGGAAATAATAACAGTCCGTTCCCCTTTCCGCTATCCTGTTTTTAAGGACCTCGCCGCTCATCCCCAAGGTATCGGTCTCGCGCGCAGCAAATATTTCCGCGACTATCACGTGATCCGCCAGTGATAATGCATCCGCAAATTCATCTAAAAAAGCTTTGGTCCTTGTATAAGTGTGGGGCTGGAATATAACCCAGAGTTCCCTGTGAGGATATCTCTTTGCTGTTTTGAAGGTGGCTTTTATCTCGGTAGGATGATGCGCATAATCATCTATTATGGTAAAGCCGTTAAGCTTCCCCTTTATCTCAAATCTCCTGTCAGTCCCCGTAAAATCCAGCAGTCCTTTCCGGATTATTTCATCGGATATCCCGAGCTCATCCGCGCAGGCTATGGCAGAAAGAGCATTCATCACATTATGCTCTCCGCGGACACCGAGGGTAATCTTTCTTTTTCTTCCTCCGCTGCAGGCAAAGAATGTCGGCCTTGCAAATTCATCATATGCTACATCTTCCGCATGATAGTCTGCTTCCGGGCCGCTGCCGAATGTGACGATCCTGCATCCCAGTCCGCCGGCCACCTGATCAAAACCTTCAATATCCTTACTTATTATAAGGACTCCGTCATCCGGTATGTTCCCCCCGTATTTATGGAAAGAATTCCTTATATCGTCTATATTCTTGAAGAAATCCAGATGATCGGGCTCCACATTCAGTATGATCCCTATCCTGGGATAGAAGGAATGATATGAATTCGTATATTCACAGGCTTCCATCACAAAGTATTTCCTGCTTCCGATCCTGAAATTCCCCCCTATCTCACGGAGCATTCCTCCTATCGATATGGTGGGATCGGCTCCTGCCTTCAGCATGATCTCTGATATCATTCCCGTAGTAGTCGTCTTGCCGTGGGTTCCCGCTACAGCTACCGGAGTGTCGTAGCCTTTCATGATCTGTCCCAGGAAATCTGCCCTCGTCTCTACTTTGAGTCCACGTCTTTTAGCTTCAGCAAGCTCCGGGTTGTCCTCATGAATAGCCGCTGTCATTACCACGACATCCGTATCCTCCGGTATGTTATCGGCTTTTTGGGGATATCCTATCTTTGCGCCGTGTTCTTCAAGTTTTTTTGTTATGGCGGATTCACGGGCGTCCGATCCTGAGACCTCATATCCTTCGGAAAGAAGAAGCTCCGCTATACCGCTCATGCTTATTCCGCCTATCCCTATAAAATGCACCTTGTTCATGATCCGTTTCCCTTATATGCCTTCTCGCTATCCGGCATATCTGATACTCCTTCCCGAGATTTTTATGATCCTGTATAACTTGATTATAAACCACTTTTACGATAAAATCATCATGTTGCATTTCTACAAAATTGTAGCATTTCATTAATAATTCTTAAGGAGGGTACATATCTTGGCAATGGATACCATAGAGAAGATCCGCGAGGCGGAGCTTGCATCTGACAGCGCCGAAAAGGAGGCTGTGATCGAGGCTGACAGGATCGTCGCTGAAGCCGAGGATGAAGCTGCCACGCTCAAGGTGAATCTCACAAAAGAAGCAAAGGCTAAGGCCGATGCGCTTTTGCAGGATGCCAAGGCAAAGAGCGAAAGCATCTTAAATGATGCCAAGGTCTCCGCCGAAAGTGAAGCAAAAGCACTCCGCTCCGAGGTAGGAGCGAAAAAGGACGCAGCTGTAAAGCTCATCCTTGACGATCTCACTGCTTAGGATCAGTAAGGATCCTGTCTGCGTCACACACGCAATTTAAGTGAGCATCAAAAATCACTAAGTTAAGGAGGTTGTATTATGTCAGTTCTGCCAATGAAGCGTATGGTAATCTGCGCTAAAAGGCAAGACCGTAAGGCGATACTGGAGTATCTGCAGCGTCTCGAGCTGGTTGAGATCATTTCTCATGACATCGATGAGACCGATGCCGTTTTCAGCAGGATGGATGTCTCTTCGTCAGCTCAGATTTTCACAAAGAATGCTGCCCAGGCGGACAAAGCGCTTGAGATCCTGGCAGCCGCTGCGCCTGAAAAAGGTTCACTCCTTTCGGCATTTGAAGGAAGGACGCCTATCACGCTCGAAGAGTATGAAAAAAATGCAAAGAAGCGTGATACCATAATGAAGATAGTCACTGAGATCCTTCGTCTGGACAAGGAACAGACCGAAGCAAAGGCTGATGTCCCCCGTATCACTACTCAGATAGAGGCTCTGACGCCTTGGTCTACTCTGGATTATCCCCTATCCTTCACAGGCACAAAGAAAACTGCGGCTTTCATCGGTTCGTTTCCCGAAAAGGTTACCGAAGCGGAAATAGCGGAAAACTTTGCAAAGTACGCTCCCGATGTCACTGCTCTTGATGTGAATATCATCACATCGGAGGATAATTTCACGTCCGTGCTTATCTCCTGTCTGAAATCCGACAAAAACGCGATAGACGATGCTCTGCGGCGCATGAATTTCCAGCGTCCGCCGGTATCTGATATGGTGCCGGTCGCCCAGATCGAAGCGTATAAGAAGGAGCGGGATGCGGCTGTAGAAAAAATAGACTCCACCAGGGAGCGGATAGCATCCTATGCGGACAGAAGGGATGAGATCAGGTTCATTTCCGACTATTTCAATATGAGGGCTGCAAAATATGAGGTTTTGGGCTCTCTGGAACAGTCAAAGCGTATATTTGTCATAGAAGGCTATGTTCCCGGGGAACATGCCGAGGCTCTTGAAAATGACCTTATAAGCAAATTCGATATCGTTGTGGAAATGGTCGATCCGGAGCCCGATGAAGATGTTCCGGTCCTTTTGAAAAACGGCCCGTTTGCCGGACCCATGGAGGGCGTTATAGAAAGCTATTCACTTCCCGGCAAGGGCGAGCTTGATCCCACGACTCCGGTCGCATGCTTCTATTACATACTTTTCGGCATGATGCTTTCGGATTTTGCCTATGGAGCGTTGATGTCCATATCGACGTTTGTTCTTATAAAAAAGATGAAGAATATGGAGAAGTCCATGAGAAAGACTTTGACGATGTTCTTCTACTGCGGCATAGGTACCATGATCTCGGGCATCCTCTTCGGAAGTTATTTCGGAGATGCTCCGACGGTTATCGCAAAGACCTTCTTCGGAAAGGATCTGGCCATACCAAAGGTGATCGATCCGCTTTCACAGCCTATGAAGATGCTGGTGCTCTGCTTTGCTATCGGTATCATTCATCTTTTTGCAGGTCTTATCATCAATCTTTATACTGCATTAAAGGATAAGAGGTATGTGGATGCCGTTTCTGACTCAATTCTTTGGATGCTGCTTGTAGGCGGGCTCATCCTCTTCGGTCTTACCACCGATATGGTCACGGGCATGTTCTCGCTTTCCAAGATATCTCCTGCCGCCGGAAATTTCGGCAAGATCATTGCCGTTATAGGCGCCATCGGGATAATCCTTATGGACGGCCGCGAATCAAAGAACTGGTTCAAGCGTACTCTTAAAGGCCTGTACGGTCTGTACGGCGTGACCAGCTATCTTTCGGATCTTTTGTCATATTCAAGACTGCTGGCTTTAGGTCTTGCAACCTCCGTTATCTCATCCGTTTTCAATCAGATGGGATCCATGGTAGCGGGCGCGCCTGTAGTCGGTGTTATTTTCTTCATACTGATCTTCCTTGTTGGACATCTCCTGAACCTTGCGATCAATGCGCTCGGTGCTTATGTCCATGCCAACAGGCTTCAGTATGTGGAGTTTTTCAGCAAATTCTATAGTGGGGGAGGGCGCAAATTCACGCCTTTTTCAATAAATACCAAGTATATAAAGTTTAAGGAGGATAATTAAATGGGTATCGCATTAGCACTTTTGGGAGCAGCATCAGCAGCACTCTTCGCGGGCATAGGATCTGCTATAGGTGTCGGCCGTGCAGGCCAGGCAGCAGCAGGGCTTGTTACTGAGGATCCTTCTCAGTTTTCAAGAGCTCTGATTCTTCAGCTTCTTCCCGGCACGCAGGGTATCTACGGTCTGCTGATCGCTTTCATCGCACTTTCAAACATCGGTCTTTTAGGAGGCCAGGTTGACACCGGAATGAGCGTAGGCACAGGTCTTATGTATCTCTTCGCCTGCCTTCCCATGGCATTTGTAGGACTGGTTTCAGCTATGCAGCAGTCAAAAGCTTCCGTTGCTTCCATCGGTCTCGTTGCAAAGAGGCCTGATCAGTTCGGTAAGTCAATGATCTTCCCTGCAATGGTTGAGACATACGCGATCCTTGCCCTGCTTATCTCGATCCTTGCCATCAACGGTATTCCCCGCTGATCAAAGACGTTTTTATAGGAGGATCATAAATGGCAGGATTAGACAAGATACTTGGAAGTATCAAGGCTGAGTCCGATGCAGCTGTAGCGCAGAGAATAAACGAGGCAAAGGAAAGAGCCTCGGATATAAAAAAAGAAGCCGAGGCGTCCGTCAGCGACGAGTGCCGTTCCATTGAGGAACGCGGAAAGAAGAGCGCGGAGGATACTGTGACGCGCGCCGAATCCGCAGCGGCTCTTCTCAAGCGCAAAGCTATCCTTTCCGAAAAGCAGGATATCATAGCCGAGATTTTTGATGAGGCTGAGCAAAAGCTCATATCCCTTCCGGACGACCAGTATATTGATACTATCATGAAGATTGCTGTAAAAAATGCGCTTCCTGAAAAAGGCTCTATCATTTTTTCGGCTGCTGATAAAAAGAGGCTTCCCGCATCATTCGAGAAGGATTTGAACAGTAAGCTGAAAGCCGGAAAGCTTTCTCTTTCCGACGAAACTATCGATAAAGCCGGAGGCTTTGTCCTCTCCTACGGGGGCGTTGAGCAGAACTGCACGTTCCGCGCTCTTATCGACGCAGGACGCGAAAGACTCACTGATAAGGTTTCAAAGGTTCTTTTTGATAAGGCGGAGGCGTAAATGACCGATAATCAATACTAT
>JAEEGL012969791.1_pt1 | contig 14898 bp, 11 predicted proteins | sample 9134231 | NCBI WGS metagenome assembly JAEEGL01 (sample SAMN16246548, study PRJNA631951) | gut metagenome | biome: gut microbiome; feature: rumen; material: fiber-attached | host: Bos | place: Iran: Karaj | collected 2018-10
AGCAAGCGCGCCATTCCTGCAGAGTGCGCGATGACTCTGCGCGCCTTGTCTGATATCTCTGAGCCTGTGTCTGTCATTGGTGTATGAGTGTATAAATCCTTTGAAAGGATAAAAGAGATGAAAAGGATAAAAGGTATTATGCATATTAAATTAAAGGAATTGGCGGGAAAATCAAACTGGAAGCGGCTATTTTATCGACTTTGGGCAAAAAACAGGATGGCGTGATTGGCGAACAGCCGTTTTTTAGTTATATTTTATTATTTCATTTTTAATTAATAAACAAAGGTTGACAGATGCCAAAATTCAAAATCGGTGTGATGGTTGACAGTTTCAGGCTGCCTATTCCAGACGGTGTCCGCAAAGCGCGTGAACTCGGAGCGGACGGAATTCAAGTGTATGTCGTCACTGGCGACATGACGCCAGAGGCGCTGGACGCCTCCAAGCGCAAGGCGTTCAAGGAGTTGGTCGCCGCGAACAACCTTGAGATTTCGGCGATATGCGGCGATCTGGGCGGCCATGGCTTCCAGATCGAGGCGGAGAACGACGACAAGATTCGGCGTTCGGAGGCGATAGTCGATTTGGCGGTGGACCTCGGCACGAAGGTCGTCACCACGCACATCGGCGTCGTTCCCGCAGACGAAAAATCCCCTGTCTATGCGAACCAGCTGAAGGTCTGCAAGATTCTCGGCGAGTACGCTGAGAAGCGCGGCGTCACCTTCGCTATCGAGACAGGGCCTGAGACGGCGGAGCACCTCGCCGCGTTCCTGCGGAAGGTCAACTCAAAGGGAAGCGGCGTCAATCTGGACCCCGCGAACCTTGTCAGGGTCCAGAACGACGACCCTGTGAAGGCGGTCTATGCGCTGAAGGACTTCATCGTCCACACACACGCGAAGGACGGCGTTCAATACAAGCCATGCGACCCTGTGAAGGTCTATAACGCGTTTGCGGAAGGCGGCGTCGAGGGGCTCAACATCGGCGAACTCTTCAACGAGCTGCCGCTCGGCGAGGGCAGCGTCGATTGGGACCGCTATCTGGCCGCGCTCTCAGAGGTCGGATACGACGGCTATCTCACCATCGAGCGCGAAGTCGGCGCGAATCCTGAGGCCGACATACGCACCGCCGTCAATTTCCTGAAAGGCAAGATCTAATTACAAAACAATATTACCTTCTGGTTATACACTTTGCAGGACATTTATGCTTAAGATTATCTCCAGACATACGGTGGCACTTTGCGCCGCGTTCATCTGCCTTCTGGCGGGCTGCGGCGGCGAGAAGAGCTACGAGTACAGGCTCACGTACAGCATCTTCTTCCCGCCAGTCCACATTCAGTCCAAACTCGCGATGGAATGGGCCAAGGAGATTGAGAAGAGGTCGGACGGGCGCGTCAAGATCGACATCTTCACGGGCAGCGTCCTCAGCGGCGCCTCCGAAAACTACGACTGCGTCGCCAACGGAGTCTCGGACCTTGGCATGAGCTGCCTCTCGTATTCGCGCGGCCTCTTCCCGCTCTCCGAGTGCCTCGACTACCCCATGGGCTATCCAGACGGCAAGACCGCCACGCGAATCGCCAATGACTTCCTGGAGAAGTTCAATCCAGAGGAGTTCAACGAGACGCACATGCTGTATCTGCACGCGCACGGGCCTGGCGTCCTGGCCGCCAACAAGGACATCAAGAGCCTCAAGGACCTCCGCAACCTCAGCACGCGCGGCACTGGAATCACGGCGCAGATCATAAAGGAGCTCGGCGGCAACGCCGTCGGACTGCCGCAGGGCGAGACTTTCGAGGCGCTTCGGAAAGGCGTCGTCGAGGCGACGCTCTGCCCGATCGAGACGCTGAAGGGGTGGAAGCAGGGAGAGGTCATAAGCAACGTAATCTACATTCCCGCAATTGGCTACACGACGACCATGTTCGTCACCATGAACAAGAAGACATGGAACAAGCTGCCTCCAGACATACAGAAGATATTCAACGACGTCAGCGAAGAGTGGATTCCAAAGCACGGTGAGGCCTGGGACCAGGCCGACGAGGAGGGACGCGCCTTCGTGCAGTCCCTCAACAAGAGCTTCTCGAAATTCGACGAAGCGGAGAACGCCGAGACCTTCAAGCGCCTCGAACCCCTGATTGGCCGCTGGATTGAAAAGGCTGAGGCAAAGGGGCTTCCAGGCAAAGAGGCCATCGATTTCATCAGGAAGGAACTGCAGGAACAGAAATAGGTTCGGAAAATGTGGGAAAAATACAGATTGGTTCTTAGTTGGTGCGTCAGGGCCTTCGCGTTTATCGCGGGGCTTGGCGTGATAGTCATGATGACGGTGACATGCCTCGACGTCATCCTCCGCAAGTTCGGACTGCCGATTTCAGGCGCCGTCGATATCGTGCAGGTCGCGGGATGCATCACGGCGGTCTGCGCCCTGCCCTACACGACAGCGGTCAAGGGACACGTCGCCGTCGAGTTCTTCTTCCAGCGGATGCCGTATTGGATCAAGCCGTTCATCGACGGCATCTGGCGTATCGCCGTGATGCTGATGTACATCGCGATGTCATGGCGCAGCCTGCTCTACGGTCAGACGCTCCTCAAAAGGCACAGCACGACCCTCACGCTGCAGATTCCGCTCTTCTGGATCCTCTGGCTGATGTCGTTCTCCTTTGCAATCGTCGCGCTGATCAAATTCTACAATCTCACCCATCCTGGAAAGGAGATGATGAAGCCATGAACTCACTTGTCACAATAGGAATCGTCGGCTGCATTGCGCTGCTTCTCCTGCTTCTTTCGAGCGTGCCCGTCGGCTTCGCGCTGGCGCTTGTCGGCGCCGTCGGCTTCGCGGTCGCCGCGCACAATCCAGACGCCGCGTACCACCTTCTCGTCAGCGTCACATACGAGAACTTCTCGAAATACGACCTCAGCGTCATACCGCTATTCATATTCATGGGTCAGATCGCCTTCCACGCGGGAATCAGCCGCAGGCTGTTCGACGCCGCGTACAAGTGGCTGGGCCGCCTGCCCGGAGGCATAGCGCTCGCCACGATGGGCGCCTGCGCGGGATTCGGCGCCGTATGCGGCTCAGGCCCCGCCAGCGCCGCCACGATGACCGCGGTCGCCATGCCTGAGATGCGCCGACACAAGTTCGCGCTCGACATGGGCGCGGGAATCGTCGCCGCAGGCAGCAGCCTCGGCATTCTTATCCCGCCGAGCGTCGTCGTCATCGTATATGCCGTCATGACAGAGAACTCGCCCGCGAGGCTCTTCTCGGCATGCGTTATGCCCGCCGTCGTCATCGTCGCCATGTTCTTCCTGTACATCTTCTGCCACTGCAAGATGCATCCCGAACTCTGCCCGCCAGCGCCGTCATTCACATGGAAGGAGCGCTTCGTCTCGCTTTTCAACGTCCTTGAGGCGCTTATCCTATTCATAGTGGTCATGGGCGGCATGCTCGTGTTCGGATGGTTCACGCCGACGGAGGCCGCGGCCATCGGCGCTGGCGGCTGCCTCGTCGTCGCACTCTGCCGCCGCTCGCTCACATGGAAGACGCTCTGGAAGGCCGCCATGGAGACTATCCGCACCTCCTGCATGGTGCTCATCATCGTGACAGGCGCACTTGTGTTCGGACGCTTCCTCGCCATCACTGGCATAACCTCCGACCTTGCCGCCAACCTAACAGGCATGCCCCTTCCCGCATGGTGCAAGATGACATTCGTGCTGGTCTTCTTCATGATCGCGGGATGCTTCGTAGATGCCCTCGCGCTCGTCATGCTCACGATGCCGATATTCCTGCCCGTGATAAAGGCGCTTGGCTACAATCCCGTGTGGTTCGGCGTGATGGTGGTTATGCTGGTGCAGCTGGGCGTGATCACGCCGCCCGTCGGCGTCAACGTCTATGTCGTCAGCGGCATCGAGCGCTCCGTCCCGATGGAGCGCATCTTCCGCTGCGCGATGCCTTATACAATAATGATTATAATAGGCGCAGTCCTTCTGATGCTGTTCCCGCAGCTCGCGCTTTGGCTCCCCTCTGTTCTATATTAATATGTAGCGACGGCGCCATCGCCGTCGCGCCCAAAGCCAGCGGCTTTGTGCCTATATGACAATTGGAACATAACCATGAAAGTTGACTTCTCGAAAAGGATTGGTGAATTCAAGCATTTGAACGCCATCAATCTCGGCCCTGTCATGAGCAATGTCTATTCCTACGAACTGACAAAGGCCTACTACAGGAAAATCAACGCGTCGGCCGTCCGCCTCCACGACGTGCCGCTCTGCAATCCAGGCATGCGGCTCGTCGATATACATCAGATTTTCGCCAACTTCGACGCCGATGAAAACGCGCCCGAAAACTACTATTTCGAGCAGACCGACGACTACATCAAGGAGTGCATCGACCTCGGCATGGAGGTCTGCTACCGCCTCGGCGAATCGATAGAGCACAGTCCGAAGAAGTATTTCATCCACCCGCCGAAGGACTTCGCGAAGTGGGCGCGAATCTGCTCGCACATCGTCGCGCACTACAACGACGGATGGGCCAATGGCTTCCATTGGAACATCAAATACTGGATCGTGTGGTGCGAGCCAAACGAGTGGAAACTGTGGTCCGGCACCACCGAACAGTACTTTGAACTCTACAAGGCCACCGCCACCCTCCTTAAAAAGGAGCATCCCGAAATCAAAATCGGCGGCCCCGCATGGGGCAGCGGCGGCACCTTCCCCGACAAGATGGAGGCGTTCCTCAAGTTCTGCCGCGACAACTCCCTTCCTCTCGACGTCTTCACGTGGAACCAATACCACCAACTCGTGCCGTTCATGCTCGACATGCCCGCGAGATTCAAGGAGATGGCCGTCCGCTACGGCTATCCAGACGCCGAACTGCAGATCGGCGAATGGCACTACATGCACCGCTCATGGCGCGCCCTGAAGACGCCCGACACCGAAGCAGACGTACTCCATCCGATATACGGAATTCAGGGCATCGAATCCGCTGCTTATACTGCATCCGTCCTTATGGGATTCGAGGACACGCCGCTCGACAAGGCCTTCTTCTACACAGGCAACGCGGGCGCCTTCGGAATGCTCTCGAAGGACAGGACGCCAACCAAACTCTACTACGCCCTTGAAGCCTACGGCACCCTCATGCGCTATCCGCACCGCGTCTTCGCGGAAGCCGACGAACTCTCGCCAGAACTTCAGCACGACCTTGCCTCGCAAAAAGGCGACTGCATGATTCTCGCAGGCAAGGACGACGACGGCAACGCCGCCATTCTCGTCTCTTTCATGTTCGACATCGCAATCGATTTCAACATCGATATCTTAGGCCTGGAGAACTACGACGCGCAGGTCCGCGTCATAGACATGGAGAAGAATTTCGACAACGCCGTCTTCACCCGCCGCGGCAACACCCTCTCCATCCGCAAGCCTTCATATTGCGCGATATACCTTATCGAACTGTTTGGCAGATAGGCTGAATCTAATTTTAGGTTCATTCTTGATAATTATGCCCCTATAGGGGTAGCAAGAATAAGCCTTCAAAGGGATAAAAGCGATAAAAGCGATAAAAGGGATAGCAAGAATAAGCCTTCAAAGGGATAAAAGCGATAAAAGGTATAACGCGAACTATGCCAACAAAGAGCGGTCCTCCATAGGGCTATACTCAATGTCGCCACTTATGTTGCGATTGCGCGCCTGCAGTGCTTTACAGCCTATTTTCATGCTCTTAGTGGCGTTATCGCTTTTATCGCTTTTATCCCTTTTATCCCTTTTTTATGCCAAATTCGCGTTATCGCTTTTATCGTTTTTTTGAAAAAAATATTCCACACGTTGTAAGAAATCCATTGTTTTTCCGTCTTTATAATAGGAAGGGCGAAAAACGCCCTTTCGCTGGCGTCTTACATAGACGAACACAATTGATAAGTTATCAACAAACAACTAACATAGATGATGTTTTCGGACATAGACAACAAAAGCCTGTTCGAGAGTATCGTCCACGAGCGGCTGGAGTTTTACAGGTCAATCGCAAGGCGAATACTCTCGAATCGGGCAGATGCCGACGACGCGCTCCAAAGCGCGCTTCTGAAGGCATGGAGAAGGCGTCTCCTTTTGCGTGACGAGGAGCGGATGGCGGGATGGATCGCCAGAATCGTTGTAAACGAGAGCTACAAAATCCTCCGCTCTCGTTCTAGCAGCAACGAGACGGACTTGGACAGCGTCCCTGAAACCGCCGCGCCCGCGTCGCACGACTCGGAGGCGGACTACAGGCGGATGGAGGAGGCGATCGAGTCGCTTCCAAAGATCTACCGTGAAACGGTCCACATCGCCATTCTCGGCGGCCTGGAGACGAAAGAGGCGGCCACGACGCTCGGCTGCTCGCCGAACACTTTATATATAAGGATTCATAGGGCAAAAAAACTTTTGCGGGAGGCCTTGAAAGATGAATGACAAACAGATTGACGCCCTTCTGGAGCAGATGAAGCAAAGGGGAAAGGTCGCAAGGCAGGGCGAGCGCTCCGCAGACGACTTTCTCGCTGCAATACATACACGTCCTGCAGTCCGCCCTAAATTGTCGCTGAAGACGGCACTGGCGACGCTGCTTGTCCTGGCGTCGCTCGGCTACTGCTTCCATGCCTACACCGCATGGCAGGCGGAAAAGGCTTCGGCCAAGGCAAAAAAGGATGATATCCAAATAGAGAATGATATGGATGACATGGAACTCGCCGCCGAAGCAAAGGCTGACAGACCGCCCGCCGCCAAAGCGCCGCCCGCCCCTCAGAAAGCCGCCGCCGAAAAAAAGTACTATGAGGAAATGGATGCAAGCAATATGACCATCTCGTCACCACGCGAGAAATGGCATTTCCTGCCGTGCTTCGGCAACGACGTGCGCGGCGTGGAGGTTCCACGCACAAACGACGGTCATTTCCACGATGCCCTTCCGCCCGCCGCCGAAATGCTGCTCTCCGAAGGGAAGTTGACGGACAGTCAGCGTGAGGAGTTTCACTGGCACAGCGTCAACTTCCCGCACCGAGATTTCAACCGCATAATGCCAAGGGCCAACAACTACGGATGGTATGGATGCGAATTCGACATGCCTACCGAACTCTCTGGCATGGACGTCATCGCAGATTTGGGTATAATCGACGACGCCGACGAAACGTTCGTCAACGGCACGAAAGTCGGTGGAACTGGAACCATTCCAAACGGGTCCGCATGGCAAACCGACCGACTCTACCGAATATCCTCCAAAAGCCTTACGCCATTCCGCAACTATTTTGCGGTGCATGTGTGGAACAACAATGGCTTCGGCGGAATAGTCGGCCCGCCTGTCCTGAAGGCAGCGCTTGTGCCGCCAGACGCACAGTGGGAGATGGCCTTCGTCACCGACTCCAATGCCCTCGTCGGACGCCTCAACGCCGCCGACACATTCCACAAGGCACAGGAATTCATAGTGGCGGCAACTCCCCTTGTCTGGAGCAAAGCCCCCATGCCATGGAAAGGCTACGCCGCATGGGACGGGAATGTCCACTACGCTGTCTTCAGGACGTCGTTCACGCTTATGGGCGGCGATTCGCCGCGCCGAATCGCCGCTCCAGTGGTCATCGATTGCGGGCCTGTGTTCGACGTTGCCGCCTTCTATCTGAACGGTCGCCGCATCGGCCTTGTCGGACGCTTCCCCGAGGACGGTGAAGCGGCCTTCACGGAGGCGGCAGAAAGGGTGCGCCTCTTCGTCCCGCCAGACGCATGGGCGGAGAACGGCCACAACGAACTGGCGGCGGTGGTCTATCGCGAGCGCGGCGTCGGCGGCCTGCCTGGCGTCCCTGGCATCCTTCTGCACAATCCGATTGCGGATTTGTCGGACAGTTCTGCCGACATCCATGACATATTCAATATATATATTCAGTCTGGCAAGAGGCAGGCGGCGGCGCTGCTTTTGTATAATGAGTCACGAGAACCGCAGAAGGACGACAGGCGGAGACGGTTGCTGCTTTCCGACAAGGCATACCGTTCATTTCTGTCATGGTTTGACGACGGACGGGGCACTGACTCGCTACCTATAAGCTTAATCAAATCCATGTCGGAACTTCTTGGAAATCAGTCGAACGAGTCGCCGACGCAGTCCGCCATGCAGGCCTTCTGCCGCGTTCTGCGGCTTGCGGAGCATGACGAAGAGGCCATGGCATTTGTCAGAAATCATTTCCCGTCTTTTGGAAAAGCATGCAGGATGCTCCCGTCCGACCGCTTGACGCAGGGCGACTGGCCCCTCTTCTACGGAAACAAACTGACGATTCTGCCCGCCTTTGGAAAACTTTTCGACCTTGTGAATCCGCGCGGCAACGACCTTTACAAAGTCGAGACAGGAGATTCCAATGACAATGCGAAGCGCTGGCAACCTCGTGAAGCGGCACTTATCGCAGATAACAACGCCCACATCATGCCCGCAGGCCAGTATCCGCGCGAATGGGTGAGCCCCAAATGGCCGTTGGATTACTGGCGGACGGGAAGGCTCTTCCCTGGAGCCAAGATAAGATGCGCGGGCTGGTGGAACGACAACGGCGCGATGCATCCGTTCGACGATGATGGGCCTGACTTGTATGTGACTCTTGCCAATGCAATCGAAAAAGGACAGATGCTCTCGCTCCATCTTGGCGATTTCGACTGGCGCAAAACCATCCACCCGCGCCTGCAGTCTATCATAATCACCGACGCATCGGGAAGATTCCTGAACGCCTGCTGGTCTGGCAAGTCGGATCTGGGCGTCTATGAGCGTTTCGTCTTCGCTGAAGACACAAACGTGTGCTTCAAAGTCTTGAAGCACAGAGGCGCCTGCGTGGCGGTTTCAGGCGTGTTCATCGACGCCTCTGGAGAGGTTTCCGAGGAAGGGACGGCTAAATCCGCCGAACCGTCCGTCTCGATGAATGCACAGGAGGCGCTTTCACTGGTGGCGCAGGCCGAGCGGACACATTCGCTGCCGTCCGCAATCGCTGAGTACAAGAGACTGCTCTCCAAGACGGAGGACTTTGACAGCGTCCTGTGGCTGGCACGCCGCCTTGCCACTTCGCACAGCCTCCACCACGTATGGCTCGCCATGGCGGCGGGACGTCTCATGGAACTGAAAGGGGATCATCCAGACGAGGGGCGCCGCAAGGCGCTCAAGGCCCTCTCGGAACTCTTCGACTTCACTGGGACGGTTCCTTTCAAAGGCATTTTCTGGAACATGGCTGAGGAACGAGGGTCAAATTAAAACAAAGCAGGGTAAAATAGATGGAGGACGAATCTCCAATAACGATGACTGCAAAAGGGTGTTTTGGAACAGGTGATTTTTGAAAACAGGCGAGGTGGCTAAATGGTTAAGGCGAAGTGTTTTCTCTGTTTTGTGTTCTTATTGGCAATGTGCATTCGTGGTTTGGCAGATGACCAGAAGTTGACTTGTCCTCTTTGCGGTCAAAACACTATCGCTGCGATTGTCAATGAAACGCCGAATATGCAAAAGCGTGAAAAGACGGAACGTGAGGCAAACGTTGTGGAAACTGAGAAGGATGAAAAACTCGGATGCGTTTTCTGTCATCGCTATATTGAGCCGTATTTAGAGAGGGTCCGTCAACTTCTTATGGAATATCCTGGACGAAAACTCGAACCTAAGGCGATATATTTAAATCAAGTTGATTTCAGATTATTGAGAGGCTGGAGATGCGTTGATGAAATGGAGGTTTTTGCGAGCAAAGGGCGAGTGAAATTCAAGCTGTTACACGGCTTCCTGTATGATGCCATTCCGTTGCTGACTCCGACGGAAAACAATTTCTGGCTTACAGTCCTCTATAAAACGGAAGATTTGGAGATATTCGAATATCTTCGAAAGAATCTCTATGCCAATACGCATGCGGGATTCCATATAAAGGACAAACTAAAAAAGGATGAGCCTGATTGGGACTACATCATGGCGGCGCTTCACTGTCTTGCGGCGATTCCGGAATCGCGTTTTGCAGGGGTGAGCGGCAAGAACATCGCTTTCAGTGCAGTTGAGGAATATTTGCAATGCAAAAAGCATGAGTTTTCTGTACAGGAGTATAAACGGGATGAGCTATCTGAAATGCGTAAGCATTTGGTACGAAAAAGGTTTCGAGATGTTTGCGACTTGGAATCGGCAGATGCGCCGCCGTGGCTGGCGTTGTCGATTCGGAATAAAAAACTGCAGTTCGACGCACCTGCCTTTCAAAATCCCGATGAACGTAAGGCCTTGATCCGCGATATCCGCAAATTCCTGGAAACAGATTTCAATGCAGAGTGCAGCCGCATCCTCATTCGGCTTCTGGCGGACGAATGCCATTCCGCGCAGGATTTGGAGATGGTTGGAAAGGAACTTGAACGCTATTTGAAAAATCCAGGCTGTACGGGAATGTCAGATGAATTCGCCTGTTCCATTTTGCTGAAGGCATGCATTTATGAGCCGAAGACGGCGATTCGCTGGACAGAGATGATAGCCAGTATGCTGCTGGATGAAGACCGTATCGCAGTAAGTTTGAAGAATATACCAGAGTCGGAGAAAACCACGGTTCGGCGGCAAATTGAAAAGTCAGTCGGGAACATCTACTCGCGTACATATAAATCTTGCTGGAGTGCAGGAGATTATGATACGGCTGAACGATGGATGTCTTTTTGTGGCGACCTGCATACGAAGTACCTTCTTGCCAGCACGAAGGAGCATTTGGAGTTGTTGAAATACTCGAAGGAGTACTTTGCATTTGTCAGAAACGATTCGACATCGCCGTTGCGGCGGGCAATCGCTGGACGAGACGCCGCTGCCATGGAGGCAATCCTAAAAACAACAAAGGACGAGTTTCTTCGAGCCGAGGCAGGGCTTCGGTTGAGTGAACTTCTGCTGGAACAGCGCAACGCCAAAGATGCAATGGTAATTTTGCGGCAATGGAAGTCACCATTGCCGAATAAGGGGCATGTCGCTTTGGATTTATCGGACTTCGTGAATGGAATGCTGTCCCGTTGGGTATTGCTTCAGACGAAGAACGCTATCGCGCTGAATGATGTCAGTTGTCTGGAGGGCATGGCATTCGGTTCCTATACAAGCCTTTGGGCTGGCGAGGCACGCCGTCTCGGCATGAATTATCTGCAAGCACATGATCGTGAAAGGTATGAGCGTTGCAAGGCCTATCTGCTCCGTGCGCAAGAACCGCTTTCCTACATCATTCTCGACTTCGAGGACGGACTGGTGAAAAAGATATTCCAGCAGAAAAAATGACTGAGTTTAATGATTGTTTTTTGCCCACGCTTCAAAGTCCCGCAGATTTCAGCCTTGGAAGAAGGACGACAGAGCGAAGCGATAAAAGGATAGCAAGAATAACCCTACAAAGGGATAAAAGCGATAAAAAGTATAAAAGGGATAGCGAGAATTGTACTGAAAGAAGCGATAAAAGGGAGTGAGAATTATACTGATAAAGGGATAACGAGACTATGCTAATACGGGGATAAAAGGGATGCGCATTATGCTATTAATGGCGTTATCCCTTTTATCGCTTTTATCCCTTTTATCCCTTTGTCTGTTTACCAAACTGAGAATATACTCTCCAGCGAATCAATCCTTCTTGGCCTCGTTGGCGGCTGCTGCGGCTGCCATGGCGGCCTTCTTCTCGTTGGCCTTCTCAATGGCTTCGCTCTGCAGTTTCTCCTTGATCAGAAGGGCGATGGCCCTTGCCTTCGGAATCTGCGCGGCCTTCGAGAACTGCTCCGCAAGAACGGATGTGTTCGGCGCTATGGCCTGCTCGATGATGCGGATGAGAAGCTCCTCTGAGACATTGATGCCAGGAAGACGCGTGGTGGTGGTGTTCGCACCGTCTTCTGCGGGGTCGATCGGGTTAGGCTCGCCACCCTGTCCATAGCAGAACCAATCCTGGTCAATGTTGAAGAGGCGGCAGAATGTGTAGATGAGGCCATGGCTCATGCCACCAATGCCCACTTCAAGCTTCGAGTAGTGGCTGAGGGAGACGCCAAGGTCGTGCGCCATGCTGGCCTGTGTCTTGCGAAGCCTAGCACGGACGAGTTTCATGCGCTGTCCAATTGCCACCAAATCCAAATCTGTTCTTTTAGTCTTCATTTAAATCTCCTTGTTTTCAGACTTTTTTTCGTTCTCGTTTGCAATTTTCTAAAATTCCCTAGTCATTCTATTTAACATTGGTATAATATAGTTTGCAAACTTGATTATGCTAATTGTATTAGTCATTTTTTGCAAAATTTTTATTATCCACCTATCTTGTTAATTTCCAAATACTTACAACAAAAATTACGAATAATCACGGAAAATTTCCTGAAAAAACTCAAGAATAACGAGAGATTTATGAGCAATTTTGATGTTATTTGAGAGATAATGCTCATCAAATCCACGACAAAGAGCCATGTAAGAGCGGACGGTCATTCACAGACGGCGGCAATGCGGAAGTAGTTTTCAGCCAATTCGTCAAAACCGTTCTTCCTGCAGATTTCGGCGGCGTGCTTTGCGATGACGCCGTCGCCGTCCTCGTCCATTCCTCCGTTGGCGAGGGCCTTCATGATGAATTCGAAGGCGGACTTGTATTCGGCGAGACGGAAGCAGGCCCACGCCATGCTGTCGAGATATGCGGCGTTGTCGGGTTCCGCCTTCAAGGCCTTTGTGATAAGAGCCTTTGCGAATGGGACTTCCCTGTTGTAGTCGGCAAGCATGTAGCCGTAGAAATTGCAGGCGGCGGCGCTGTCCTTGTCCAACTCGTATGCCTGGCGGGAGCGTTTGATGGCCTCATCGACCATGCCACGCTTCTCGCAGATGATCGCGAAGGAGAAATAGAAGTTCATGTCGAGGAACTCCTTGTTCCCCTCGCCCTTCTTCTCGGCGGCGGAAATAGCGTTGTATGCCTTCTCCAGATCGCCCTTCTCACGCCATATATAAGATAGGACATATTCGTCAGGCGCCTGAAGCTCATGCATCGAGTTGTAGATTTGGATGGCGGAATCAAGCTGCTTGTCTGAAATGAAAAGCTGCGCGAGCCAACGCTTGAAGTCCACGTTTGAAGGCATTCGCGCGAGAAGGCGCTGCACAAGCATTATCGCGTTCTTGTAGTCCTTCATGCCCTGGAAGCACTGAGCGAGCTTCACCGTGAAATTCGGCACGAGATGCTCCTCCTTCATGAAGCCAAGGGCATACTGCCTGTAGGCCTCCTTGTCTCCGCGCTTGTTCATCGCGTCCAGACGCATGCTGATGTACGCCACTGTGTCGCGTAATTTCTCGTCCTTGATGCCCTCAAGCATCTCCCACATGAGGTCCCAACGCCCGAATGTGGAGAACAAGTCGCCCGCGAGGGCAAGGCTCTTCAGCGAATCGATCTTGCATCCGCGCAGGCGCTCCACGTAATGGTTGGCATTCCGCTCGCAGTTCTCCTTCGTGTAGTCTGGTGGAAGCGCCGCCTTCGCAGCATCGTCGTCCTTGCCCTCCCTTGACTCAACGGCCACGACCATCATCGAGTGCCAGAAAACAGCCTGCTCCGCGATTAGATTCATGTTGCCCGCGAACTCAGGCTTGCCTTCCAGCCTGCGCAGAACGCCTTCGGCGTCCTTGAAGCGCTTCTCCGCGACAAGATAGCCAACCAGCGGCGACGCCATCTCCAGCATGGAATAATCCGTCGCCTCGCAGCATTTCTGAAGATGTGAGACCGCCTCAGGAAGACGCTTGCGCTCAGCCTGGATGTGAGCATACAGCACGTTGACATGCAATGACTTGGGGTTCTTGAGGACTATCGGGCCAAGCACTTCTATGGCCTTGTCGAGCTTCTTCCCGTTCAGCAACGGCGACATCGCGGCGTTGAGCGCCTTGAGCGAATCTGGAAGCAATGCAAGGGCCTTTGCGAAATGCGCCTGGGCCTCCTCAGGCTTCACAGGCTGCAGAAGAATCCCCTTCGCGTATTCCGCCCAGCCTTCAGCCTCTCTCCTATCCTTCTCCGTCAATGCCTCTGACAACGACAAAGGACGCTGACCCACTTCAAGTGTGCCAGCGTCCTTCCTTGTATAGTTGCAGGTGCTGCAGCCAGTCCCGACAACGATGAGCGCCAGAAATGCCATTGATTTTTCAATATGATGTCTGAGCGTCATCTCTTCCTCAATCAATATTCCTGAACTAATTCAGGCTAGATCAACGGGTTGTGGAACCTGTAACTGCCTTGGGCAATCGCCGCCTCAAGCGGTGCAGAGCCTAAACAATTACTTCTTCTTATGGCGCATCGCCTTCAACTGCTTGCGGCGTTTATGCTTTGCGATCTTCTTACGTCTCTTTTTCTTGACTGAACCCATTGTTGCACCTTACTGTTATTTACGTTCCTTGATTTCACACTCTCGGAATCACTTCCAAGAGCATTCTAAAAACAAACAAACTAAAAGATACAATTTAATTCGTTTTTTTCAAATCGGCTATGCGTTTTTTTAGCGATTTGAGTGATAAATCACAGCAATTTCTTAGCGATTGCGTTCTTGAGGGCGTTGGAGCGGTGAGAAAGGGAGTTCTTGACCTCTGGCGGAAGCTCACCGAAAGTCCTGTCGTATCCGTCTGGAATGAACGCGGGATCGTATCCGAAGCCGCCATTGCCAGCAGGCGCCAGCGCGATCCTGCCGCGGACCTCACCTTCCGCCGTGCCGACAAGCCCCTCCGGAGTCGCCACCGCCATGACGCAGACAAACCGCGCGGCGCGCTCCGTCATCCCCTCCATCTTCGCGAGCAGTTTCGCGAGATTCCTGCCGTCATTGCCGCCCTCCCCTGCATATCTTGCGGAATAGACGCCTGGCTCGCCGTTGAGCGCGAAGACCTCCAGCCCCGAATCGTCCGCAAGGACCATTCGGCCAAGTGCCTTCGCCGCCTCCACCGCCTTCTTCGAGGCGTTCCCCTCGAACGTGTCAG
>JAEEGL014762249.1_pt1 | contig 14898 bp, 14 predicted proteins | sample 9134231 | NCBI WGS metagenome assembly JAEEGL01 (sample SAMN16246548, study PRJNA631951) | gut metagenome | biome: gut microbiome; feature: rumen; material: fiber-attached | host: Bos | place: Iran: Karaj | collected 2018-10
AGATAGACCCTCACAAAAACGGCTGGGGTCCTTACGATGTAAACCTTTACACTCTGAGCGACAAGGAAAAGAAAAAGCTCAAGCAGCTGCCTAGCCGCTTAGATGATGCACTGGACGCTTTGGAAAAAGACCACGCATTCTTGACCCAAGGCGGAGTATTCCCTGAAGAACTGATTAAGAACTTTATTAAAACAAAGCGTGCGGAGCTTGCAAACTTTAACGCAATTCCGCACCCTGCCGAGTTTGATAAGTATTTTAATTGCTAGAGATCCTGAAACAAGTTCAGGATGACATCATACCTTGAACAAATCTACGTCGTCGCTGATCTTCTTGATGGCGGCGCGTAGTTTTGAAGAAATTGCACGCAGGTTCTGAGTACTTTCGTTTACATAACGGGTTCCTTCGTTGATATCAGAAACTGCAGAAGAAATATTATCCATACTTGTACGCAATTCCGAAACATCACCCTTAATGCTGTCTCCACCACGGGTCATTTCGTTACCGGCATCACGAACCTTGCTGGTACTGTCATTCATAGCCTGTAAAGCTTCCAGAATCTGCTGAGAACCGGACTGCTGCTCTTCCATGGCACCACGAATCTGGGTAATAAGTTCACTTGTAAGGTTAATGCGGGTAGAAACCGACTGGAAGGATTTTTCCGATTCCGAAGAAGCATTAACAACCTGTTCAATGCCTCCCTGGATTTTAGAAAGCTCTTCTCCAATTTTACCGGACTGTTCGGCAGAAGTTTCGGCAAGCTTACGGATTTCATCAGCAACTACAGAGAAGCCCTTTCCTGCTTCGCCGGCGTGTGCAGCTTCGATTGCCGCATTCATAGCCAGAAGGTTGGTCTGCTCTGCAATACTCTGGATTGTGGTGTTGGCATCGACCATAGAAACAGACTGTTCAGAAATTTTCTGGATAAGGCCATTTACCGAGCTGTTCTGTTCAATACCGTTTTTAGTATCAAGCTCCAGCATGGTAAATTCTTCTACCATCTTAATAACCGATTTATCTACCGAGTTAATGTTTCCAATCATCTCTTCAATAGCAGCCGAAGCCTGAACAACAGTAGAAGCCTGTCCCTGAATCATGGAATCAAGGTAATCGATATTCTGAGAAATTTCAGAAATTGCAGTAGTAGAGTTTCCTACAACCGAAGATTGATTTGAAACCTGCTCATTTACAAGGCCAATATTTCCGGACATCTGAGAAATTGTTGTTGTTGTATTTTCAATTTCGCCTGCAAGTACCTGACCGGCGTCATTAAGTTCAACTTCTGACTGTTTGATGTTTGTCATAATCTGGTGGAATTTTTCCAGGAACATGTTAACGCCAATTACAAGCTCACCAATTTCATCTGCATTATTTATCTTAAGGCGGACTGTAAGATCTGCATCTCCGGAAGAAAGGTCACGGATAAGCTTATTGATTTTCTTAAGACGGGCAAGCACGCGGCTCAAAGCCAGGAAGAAGAATACAGAAAGAATAAGGGCAACTATAATTCCAACGATGATTACAACCTTCTGGGTTTTTGTTGTTGCCGTATGAACCTGGCCCAGAGAAACAATATAACCGATTGAATAGCCGGTGTCTGCAACAGGAGCAACAAAGGAAACACAGTTATCGCCATCAAGAGTCAGTTCTGCATAAGAATCTTTGCCAGTGCCTGAATAGACAAGCCTTGCAACCTCCGGAATAACTTCAATCTGCTGCAAAACATAATCAGGATTACGGTGGGCAACAATCTGTCCGTTTATATCAGTAAGAAGGAAGTAGCCGGTTTCTCCAATCTGAAAGCTTTCTACCTCATGTTTAAGCTGATTAATACCAAGCATACCAACAAAGAAACCAAAGGTACGGCCATTTGCATCTTTAGCGGCACGGGCAATAGGCATTACATACTGGCCCGAAGTTTTTGAAAGAACTACATTACCGACAAAGATGTCTTTGCCTTCCCTCATCATTGCCTTGTAGTAGTCTCGTTCTGTAAGGGCCCCCTTGCCTCCGACAAGACCTGTATCACGGAAAGAAGTTCCTTCGGCATCACAAAAGAACATATAATCATAATCAGGATTACGCAGGTTCTGGTGATTATGAAGCCATTCAATAACAGCCTCCGGGTCACCGGTCTTTACGATATCTGCATTTGAATAAACTTTAAGGTCGTTTTTATAAACCTCAATCCATTTATTTATTTCGTCAGCACGGCCGTTTACAATTTCGTGGGCCATTTCGTAATAAGATTCTGTTGTCTGAGTTTTGATTACAAGCGAAGTAATTACAAGAAGAATTGAAAAAAGAAAAAGAACCGCGAGCAAAAGCGCAAGTCCCATTTTTCGTCCGATGCTTGTTTTTCTAAGTTTAGCAACATCTCTAGTTGTAGTTTGCTGTTCGTTCATTGTTTTCTCCCTACCTTTTTGAAGTATTTTTAAATTATATCACACTTTTTCGTTTACTTACAGAAATTCCGTCGCCATTTGCAAAAAAAGTTGTAGAAAATTCGGAATTCTGCTTAAGAAAACCTATATATTTGCGGATTTTTTTTACCAGTTTTATAGTACTGTAGTTGTGGGTCAGCGTAAGATCGTCTACCATGCCGTGAAAAGAAAGATTGTCACTTATAAAAACCCCGCCCGGAGCAAGATTTGCCTTGTACTTTTCAAAAAAGTTGATGTACTGCCCCTTTGCGGCATCTATAAAAATAAGATCAAAGGTATCATCCAGCTCAAGCTTAAGGGCATCGCCGTGAATGGCTTTTATGCGAGAGTCCAGTCCGCTGTCGTGAATATTCTGCTTTGCCTTTATGTGACGGTCTATATCCAGCTCGATTGTAGTAACCGTGATATCCGGCGCCACCTGAGCAAACTCAATTGCCGAAAAGCCTATTGCCGTGCCGATTTCCAGGATTTTTTTAATATGATTTTCCTTTATGTAATTGCAGATAAATTCAATGCCGCCGTCCCTCATAATTGGAATAGAGTTTTTAGCCGCATAGAGTTTGATGTCGTCCAGACTTTGCATGGAATTTATTTTAACAAAAGAAAGTCTGTGAGAAAAGGGGGGATAACATGGAGCCATAACAGTGGCCATAACAAAGCCGTCTATTCATACACAAGCCGGGACAAAAAATCATTATAGTCTTTTATAATATCCGGATTTTGTCTTGCATAGGAAATTATTTTTTGTCCAAGGCCGTCGGCAAGCAGGTCTTTAACCTTTTGCAGGGGGTGGCGGTTTATTGCAGGACAGGTTGGAGTCAGTGCAATGGCAAGCCTTGAGGCTTTGGGAAGCCTTACAACCCTTAAAGGCCAGATTTTACAGTCAAAGGGCTTTAAGTCTGACGGCAAAGAACAGCCGTTCTGCCTGTTTAAAAAGGGACAGACTGCTTCTTCATTGGGGTCTGCACTTTTATATTCGCCGGAAATATCAAAAGAATAAGAGCTGCCGGATTTTCCTGCCCTGCGGAATTTTGCCCGGGGATAAAGCTTTGACAATTCTTCCATTACGCCTTTACCAAAAACCGGGGTTTCCCAGAGGCTCTTTCGCCTGAAGCTGCAGCAGAATTTACAGGAGGCACAGTCTTCTTTTTTTAAGAGGGGCCACAAAAGATTATTCAATTCTTCCATAAAACTTATCCAGAATAATGTCGGGCTTATAAGAAAGCTTTGCTTTTCTAATGCCTTCTATTCCCATGTCTTCTTCGCGGTTTAAATACAAAAAGCTTGGACACTGTTTGGCAAACTGCTGATTTATTACAGCGTAAACTCCATTTTTTTCATGCTCTGCTATGGCTTTTTCATAAATAACATCAAGCACATCCGGAGAAATTGGAGCTGCAAGAGTAAAGGCTGCAGGCTGATCATTTATGTACAAAACCCCTCCGAAAAGCTGCAGAAGCTCTGTATTTTTAAGGGCATCTTCTATACTCTGATGTTCCAGGCGAAGGGCCCTCTCCTTTTCACCTTCCTTTTCTTCATACCATTTTTGCGAAATCTTTAAAATATCTTCTGCAATATCATTCTGGGGATAAAGCTTAAATTTCCAATTATTACCATAAATACGGTTAAAACGGGAAACATGATTTCTCTTTTTTTGATAGCGGGAACCTTCTAAAGAGGCAAGACTTTCCCTAAGATAAAGGTAATCACAGTCATCGCGGTTGGTTTTCCAGGCAACCCTGTGCCCCGGAAAATATTTTTCAAAGCATAAATCAAGCCGGCTTTTTTGTTCCTGGCTTATAAGACAAAAAGCAGGAATTCTATTTTTATCTTTGGCGTCCTTAAGAATGTAATCTATGGAAAACTTTAACCAGTCTTCTCCTGCATTTTTCATTGCAAGAGGGAAAGCATAACCGCTTCTGTTTTCGCTACCTGAATAATAACGGAAAAAGGTGTCGTTTACAATTTTTAGCTCGGTATTATACTTTTCCTGTAATAAAAGAATGTTGGCAAGAGAAGAATCACTCCCCATAAGGCCACTGGTTTTCAGGTTGTTTTTTAAATATTCAAAATCTTGAAAACTCATATATTTAAATTACTATTTAAAAAATCTAAAAGCAAGTAAAAAAAATCTTTTATAATTGTACAAAAAACGCTAAAATACCCCTATGACAAACACAAATGTTCCAGAACTCTTTGGCAGCCTGGTTTTTAACCTTTCTGTGATGAAAGAAATGCTGCCGGCCGCTACTTATAAAGCACTTAAGCATACAATGGAAGAAGGCACTCCTCTTGATCTTGAACCTGCAAATCAGATTGCAGAAGCCATGAAAAACTGGGCTATCTCTAAGGGGGCAACCCACTATTCACACTGGTTCCAGCCTCTCACAGGAATTACTGCCGAAAAGCACGACTCCTTTCTTGTACCTGCAGAAGAAGGCAAAATCATTATGTCCTTCAGCGGAAAAGAGCTTATCAAAGGAGAACCGGATGCTTCATCCTTTCCAAACGGCGGCAAGCGCTCTACCTTTGAAGCACGCGGTTATACAGTCTGGGACCCGACCTCTTACCCTTTTGTAAAGGATCATACTCTTTGTATTCCGACAGCCTTTTGTTCTTATAACGGAGAAGCCCTTGATAAAAAAACACCCCTCCTCCGCTCCATGGAAGCAATCAATGAACAGAGTCTGCGTATCTTAAAGCTCTTTGGCAAAAAACCTAAGCATGTTACAACCACAATGGGCCCTGAGCAGGAATACTTTTTGATTGACGAAAAGCTCTACCAGAAGCGCAAGGACCTTAAAATGTGCGGCCGTACTTTGTTTGGTGCCCGCCCCGTAAAGGGTCAGGAAATGGATGACCAGTACTTTGCCGCCATTAAGCCCCGCGTAATTGAATACATGGAAGATTTGAATACAGAGCTCTGGAAGCTTGGCATTTACTGCAAAACCGAACATAACGAAGTTGCACCTGCCCAGCACGAGATGGCTCCTATTTTTACAACCTCCAATCTTGCTGCAGACCAGAACCAGCTTACCATGGAAATTATGAAAAAGGTTGCCCGCCGACATGGCCTGCTCTGCCTGCTCCACGAAAAGCCTTTTGAAGGCGTAAACGGAAGCGGCAAGCACAACAACTGGTCCATTGCAACAGACGACGGTGAAAATCTTTTTGCTCCGGGAAAAACTCCGCGCGACAACGCCCAGTTCCTGCTCTTTTTAACTGCTGTAATTAAAGCTGTAGATGAAAATCAGGATTTACTGCGCTACTGTGTTGCTTCTGCCGGAAACGACCACCGTCTTGGTGCCAACGAAGCTCCTCCTGCCATCATGTCAATTTATGTTGGAGATGAGCTGCAGGCTATTTTAGAAGCAATCAAAAGCGGAAAAACCTACGACGGCAAAAAACGTGCCAAAATGTCTATCGGTGTAGATGTTCTTCCTTTAATTCCAAAGGATTCTACCGACCGCAACCGTACTTCTCCCCTTGCCTTTACCGGTAACCGCTTTGAATTCCGTTCTGTAGGAAGCAACCTTTCTATAAGCGGACCAAACACAATCCTTAATGCAATTCTTGCAAATACCCTGTGTGATTTTGCCGACGAGCTTGAAAAATCTGCTGATTTAAACACTGACCTGCAAAAGCTTATCAAGCGCGAAATTACAGCCCACTGGCGCATTCTCTTTAACGGCAACGGCTATGGCAAGGAATGGATAGAAGAAGCCGAAGCGCGTGGTCTTAAAAACTACCGTACCACTCCAAAAGCAATTGAGCATTATCTGGACGAAAAAAATGTAAAGCTCTTTACCCGTATGGGCATTTACACCCCGGAAGAAATGAAGAGCCACTACGACATCAAACTGGAAAAATACTGCCAGGTAATCAATATAGAAGTAAATACTATGCTGGAAATGGTTCACAAGGATATTATTCCTGCTGCATTTAAGTATATGAATGTGCTTGCAGATACAGAATTTAAAATGCAGAGGGTTTTCAGTCTTTGTGATGCCGGCCTTAAGCTTATGGGCAGACTCAACACCCTTATTAATGACCTTTCCAACAAGGCAGACAAGCTCAACACCGAGCATGTCAAAACCAATAAGATAGAAGATCTTATGAAGAGGGCCCATTCTTATGCCAAGGTTATTTTACCGGCCATGCAGGCAGTTCGTGCCGTTGCCGACCAGATTGAACCTTTACTTGGCGAAGAATACAAGCCATATCCAAACTACGAGGATTTGCTTTACAGCGTACAGTAGATATAATACAATTTTAAATATGAGGTTTTTATGAAAGAGTTTACAGGTTTTATGCATGGAGTTAATCTGGGAGGCTGGTTCAGCCAGTGCAATCATACAGAAGAGCGCTATAATACCTTTATCACAAAGTCGGATTTTGCAATTATAAAAAGCTGGGGTATGGATCATGTTCGTCTGCCTATCGATTACAATCTTGTGGAAGAAGCCGACGGTACTTACAAGGAAAAGGGTTTTGAAAGAATAGGCCAGGCAATCAGCTGGTGTAAGGAAGAAAACCTCAACCTTCTTCTTGACCTTCATAAAACTGCAGGCTATTCCTTTGATTCAGGCCACGGAGAATCAGGCTTTTTTGACAGCCCTGACCTTCAGGAACGCTTTTACAAGCTCTGGGAAAATCTTGCCCGCCGTTTTGCTTCAGCCTTTGACGGAAGCTCTAATGAAATCTGCTTTGAACTTTTGAATGAAGTAACAGACCAGGCCTTCTGTAAAAAATGGAATAAAATTGCCAGAACCTGTATCCAGCGCATCCGCCTTATTGCTCCGACAATCAAAATTCTTGTCGGCAGCTACTGGAACAATTCCCTTGCTTCGGTAAAGGACCTGGATCCTCCTTATGACAAGAACATTGTTTACAACTTCCATTGCTACGACCCTCTTGTATTTACACATCAGGGTGCAACCTGGATTCCAAAAATGAACCCGGACTTCCGTTTTCCGCTTAAATCAAAGTTTTCTGACTATAAAAAAATGACCGAAGAAAAATGCGGACAGGCAGGAAACTCCTTTGATGTCTTTAATTCGGACGCAGTTTTAGATCAGGACTACTTTGAAAGCATTTTTGCCGAAGCTGTAAAAATTGCCGAAGAAAGAGATGTTCTGCTTTACTGTGGTGAATACGGAGTAATTGACAGAGTAAATAATGAAGAAACCCTTGAATGGTACAGGCTGATAAGCCAGAGTTTTAATAAGCATGGAATAGGCCGCTCTGCCTGGAGCTACAAGCAGATGGATTTTGGCCTTTCTGATTCAAGACTAGATCAGGTTAGAGAGCAGCTTTTAAAATATCTTTAATTGGATTCAGGTCTTGAATTCCGTAATTGAATTCAAGACTTGCCGCCTCTGGCCTTCCATGCCGGGTACCATTTAGAAAACCAGGCTGTAAAGAGTCCCATTAAGACCGGAACCAGGTTATTAATTATTGGAATTACAATTCCAAATCCGGCCCGCCCCAGAAAATAAGTCCAGACTGCCGTGAGCAGATAAAGAACTCCCCAGCAGACAGACAGAATATAATTAGGCTTCATAAAAAGTGGATTTTTCAAAGCAGAGTCGCCGCCATAATTATACTTCATATAGGCAGCAGACAAGGGTTCTTTTGTCAGACAGGAAATAAGCCAGAATAAACCAAAGACAAGATATCCCGCATTAGTTGGAAGGTGTCCGTTTCCTGTCAAATTTGCCGTGAAAGAAAGGGCAGCCACACAGACAAGCGAAAGCTGATCCCAGATAATCAGGCGATGCTTTCTCATAAGCAGGGGTATAAGGGCACAAAGGAGCAGAGAAATGAGGGAACCCGTTTTTGAATTAATGGAAACAGAAATCCAGAAGCTTATCCATGGAATGAGCATTGCTGCCATTGAAGGAGGCAGGAGCTTTCCGGAGGAAGACGGGTTGGAATCTGCAGCAGGCTTTTGTGACTGACTATTGTCTTTTCCAAATACTTTACCCCAGTTCATCATCAAATCAAAATCACCGGTGACCTTATAAAGCTGTTTAGCCAGGGCTTCTTCTCCACTAATTTCATTGCGGGAAATTTTCTGCCATAATTCAAAACTTGTTTCTATTCTGGTTGTTGCTTCATATTCCGGGCTGGTAAATACCTTACTTCCATCTTTTCCCAAAAGAATCTGATAGGTTTTTCCTAAGTCGGTATAAACCATTTCCAGAATTCTGTCTTTTCCCTTATAGGAATTTTTGTTATAAAGGGCAGCCATCTGCTTTGTAAAAACTTCATCTTCCGGAATTTTCTGACCGCTTGCTTTATCTACGCCCCAGCTGGCATCTGCCATTCTTTCAAACTCTTCTTTTTCATAGAGAAGAACTTTTAATTCTTCCCTTGTTGCCTGACTGATACCATTCTGAGCATATTCATAACCTGCTTTTTTTACAGAATTAAGATATACATCAGTTCGTGACGATAATTCTTTTATTTTAAAAAGCTCACCCTGACCACAGAAAATACTTTCAAAATTGTCCTTGCCCAGAAAATGATTAAACATGTTTCTAACGCTGTCATAGTTATCTTCTGCCGTATAAAAACCACAGGTTGAAACAAGCACATGCCTTATGTTTTTTGTATTATAACGGGCTTCATGAGTTCCCTTTCCATAGCCATCGCTTCTTTCGCTCATAAACGGAAGGCTCATTGGCAACTGACGGTCTATCAGGTTTTTAAGAAGGCCCGGCACATTAAAATAATACAGAGGAAAACTCCAGACAATCAAATCTGCAGAAATCTGTTTTTCTATAACCATCTGCATGTCATCTTTAATTACACATTTTCCCGGAGTTGCTTTCCAGCAGGCAAAACAACCTTTGCATGGACCGATATTAAGGGATGCAAGTTCCAGCTCATCAAGTTCAAGCTTACTTCCATCTTCTTCTGCTGCTTTTTTTACACCATCAATAAAACTTTTTGCAAGTTTAAGTGAATTACTGTTTTTCCCTTTTGGGCTGCCATTTATTAAAAGAACTTTCATGATTTTATTATAACAAAAAAACGCCGGAAGGAAAGTCCCTCCGGCCTCTTTTAGAATAGTAATTAACCCAGCAGGGTTTTTATGCACTCTTCAAGCTTTGCCATGTCGGCAGTTGGTTCAAAGCGGGCAACTACATTTCCTGAACGGTCTATTACAAACTTTGTAAAGTTCCATTTGATATCCGGCTTTTTGGCCCAGTCAGGGTCAGCATCTGCAAACATTTTTTCAAGTAAATCCTTGTATTCATGCTGATCAAAACCTTCAAAGCCCTTCTGCGATTTGAGGTAGGTATAAAGAGGAAGTTCGTTAGGACCATTTACATCTGCCTTTTTCATCTGAGGGAAGGTTGTATTAAAATGGAGGGTACAGAATTCGTGAATCTCATCATCAGAGCCAGGAGCCTGTCCTCCAAACTGATTGCATGGAATGTCTAAAATTTCAAGGCCCTTTTCGTGATAATCTTTGTACAGCTGTTCAATCGGTGCATACTGAGGTGTAAAGCCGCAGCCTGTTGCAGTATTTACTACAAGAATAACCTTGCCCTTAAAATCAGAAAGCTTTACACTTTCGCCTTTGCCACTTGTTACTTCGTAATCATAAATCATAATTATTTCTCCCTGGGTCTTTATTTCTTTAATGCAATTTAATTGTGTGCAATTTATAATACCTTTAAATACAGCTCTTGTCAAGTTTTTCCCTTGGGATTTTTACTGAAAAAGCTTTCTTACATTCTTTGCAAACACGAAGCATCAATATCAGAAACTTTGGAAAAGCCTGTTGAACTCATTATAAAACGAAGTTCGTCATTTACTCCCTGCACAAACTTTTTTACCCCGGCAAGACCATCTTTTTCAAGAGCCGGCATCATTGAACGACCGACAGCTGCTGCATCTGCTCCAAGTGCAAGAGCCTTATAAACATCTGCCCCGCTTGCAATTCCGCAGTCTACAAAAATCTGAACATCTCGACCTTCCAGAGCTTTTTTAATTTGCGGCAAAATCATCATTGGCGGCACTGCATAGGGAACTCGTCCGTGATGATGACTTACGATGATGGCGCGGGCTCCGGCGTCTGCACACTTGACGGCATCGGCAAGGCTCAAAACTCCTTTTACAACAAAAGGAAGCTTTGAAGAAGAAATATATGAAGCAAGCATATCCTGGGTCTGGGCTGCCATTTCTTCACCGACACAAATATCATAACCGGTCATTCCAAAAATATGGTCAATATCCATTCCAAGAGCAAAGGCCCCGTTATCCTCTGCAAACTTAAACTGATCGCGAACCTTTGTGTTGTCGGCATAAGGTTTTACAATACGGACAGTTTTTGCCCCTGTTGCAACAATCTTTTTAAACTGGTCATTTTCCATCATGCCTACAAAATTAAGCAGCCCCATTTCTTTGGCAGCAAGCGAATATTCTTCAAGACCTGTAAGCTCCCGCCCATTGTAAGAACCCAGATGAGAGAAAGCAGGCGTAAGCACAGGAGAAGAAAAGCTTTCTCCTAAAAGCTTTGTTTGGGTTTCTGCCAGCACAGAATCAATAAGTCTTTCTTCTATAAGAATAGAATCCATGTAACGAGCCGTAATTTCATTTGCATCAGAGAGTCTTGTATAAGCCATTTAATTCTTCCTTTAAATAATTCATATATTTTATATATTCCTGATCACTGTTTAAATGCTCAAGAATAACCGGCATGTTCGGGTCAATTGCATTCATCTTTTCTACATAGTAACGAAGAGGAAATTCTCCATCCCCGGGGCCACACTCCTGCAGCTGCAAGGTATATTCTTGTGCCAGATGGACATCCTTTATGTGACAGCTCCTGATTTTATTTCCCAGCAGCTCTGCACACTGATCAACAAATTCCTCCGGATTAAAATATCGCTCCGCAGAATTTATCATATTAATAATGTCCATGTGAACGGCAAAATGATCACGATCTACAGCCTCCAGAAGACGGATATATTCTTTGGGACCGGTTGGAATCATCCAGGGCATTGGCTCAAGAGTAAAAAAGGTATTTTTAACATTTGCCCTGTCTATTATCTGCTGAACCATTGCAATGCTTTCTTTCCATGCCCGGTCTGTAAAATTTGCCCTGTAGCCTCCATCCCAACGGGTACCAAAGGCTCCTGCAACATTTACAGCACAGCGGGCTCCTAAAAAGTCTGCAAGCCTGAGCTGATTAACGCAGTAATCCATATTTGCATTTCTTTCCTCAGGATTAGCGGCCAGGGCATTTCTCCAGATTCCAACCTCTGCAATAGTTAAACCTGCCTTTTGAGCAGCATCCTTGTAAGCAATAATTTTCTTTTCATCATCGTTACAGTTAAGAGGAAATACAACTGTGCTGCAGCCAAGGGCCAGTTGATTAGAAGCCCATTCCTCCGGTGAATTATGTTTAAGTGGTGATGAAGTTCCCAGTCTCATTCCTCTTGTCTCCTTAAAAAATCAATATCCTATTTCTTTGAAAATTCTATCCAGAAGCTCGGCATTTTTGATTGAAAATTCTGCTGAAATATGAGGCTTTTCATTTCCCATTATGCACTGATTTAACTGCTCCAGTTCAAGGGCATAATTGTGAGGCACAACAATTTCTCGTTCAATGACTTTATTATCACTCCAGCCGTTTTCTACAATTTCATAGCTCACCTGACCTTCCTGATTGTATTCAACCTGGGAACGGATAGAGCCTTTTGTACCATGAATATAAAGCCTGTCAAAACGAGAATTTGTATTCTGACCAAGAATCATTCCTACATTAAAGCTGGCCCGCACCCCGTTTTTAAACCGAAGAATTGCAGCAGTATTTACATCAACTCCTCTGTCAGAAAATTCTGCATTGGCCTTAACTAAATCAGGCTCAGAATCAACCAGAGATAAAATCATTGTTGTGCAGTAGCAGCCTAAATCATAGAGGGCACCGCCGCCATATTCCTTATAAAGTCTAAAATCTTCTTTGTAGCCCTGGGTAATAAAGGCCGATTCAATATAATCAAGCTGTCCTATTATTCCACTGGCAAGGTCATCCTTCAGACTCTGAACATAAGGACTGTGAAGATAGGCATAGGCTTCCATAAGAAATACATTATTTTCTTTTGCACATGCATACATTCGTCGTGCCTGGTCAGCATTTAAAGCAAGAGGTTTTTCGCATAAAACATGCTTTCCATTTTTAAGGGCAGCTTCTACCCATTCAAGATGAAGATGATTTGGAAGGGGAATATAAATTGCCTGGACCTCTTTATCGGCAATAAGCTGGTCATAAGAGCCGTAGGCCTTTTCAAAACCAAATTCTTCTTTAAAAGCCTGAGCCTTTTCCAGACTACGCCCCGCAATTGCATAAAGCTGGCAATGTTCAGCTTTTTTTAATCCGGGAATTGTAGCATATCTTGCAATGTTTGCCGTGCCCAATACCCCCCACTTTATTTTCTGCATCTTACTATTCCTCCTTATAATAATCTTACATCACTTTGAGCCTTTTGCTTGTATAAAAATGATTGTTTATTGTAAGAAAAAAATCCAGGGTAAAGAAAAGAAAAAAGTTGAATTCTTGACTATTTGGTGCAATAATTATATGAATTGGCAAATAAGGAAGAAGAGTATGAATGATTATTCAAAGGAAGCTGTTGCAAATTTATTTTACGAGCTTGTTGATGCAATTATTATCGTAGACGCACAAAATGACACTTATCACACAATAAAAAAGACAGGCCTTTTTGAAACTTTTCTTGAAGCAGATGGGAACTACAAGAACCTTACCGAAAAACTCTGGTTTCATTTTAGAGATAATTCAGACAAGATTGCAGATGATTACCAGGTCTTCATTCCTATGGTTGGTAAGTTTAAAGGAAAGTATGTAGACCGCATTAAATTGCATTTTGAAAATAAAGCTCACCTTATTCAGATTTCAATTTATCCGCTTGATGAAGAAAAGAACAAGTATATGTTCATTCTTGATGAGCTTGATAACAGTGAATATCTGAGGGAATTTTTAACAGACAAAAAAATCGATACAATTCAGAATACTTATCTTTTTTCAATGTATGTAGATTTGATCAAAGATATTTCCTACAGCATTAATATAACTGAGATGTCTGACAACACCCAGAATTATGATGTAAATTATTCTACCTGGCGTACAATGATTGTAAACATGATCTGGCCTGAAGATCAGAAGCTTTTTATGGAGCGTACCGACCCTGAATACCTTAAGAAAAATCTTTTGCCGGGCAGAACAACCTCTTTTGACTGTCAGATGAAGAATTTGAACGGAGTATTTATCTGGGTTAAGCTGATTTTCAGCCGCACCGACACTCCTAATGAAGATGATTTCAGGTTCGTCTTTATGGTTCAGGATATTCACGAAAATTCCATGCAGCTTTTGGAAACCCTTAAGAAATATGAAGATCTTGCTTCTAAAGATGCCCTTACAATGATTTTCAATCATGGAAGAATCGAAACCGAAATAAGCAATGCGGTAGAAGCCTTTAAAACAAAGGGTGAAAAGGTTTCTCTTATGATGCTTGATATTGATTATTTTAAGGCTGTTAATGATAAATTCGGTCATTCTACCGGTGACATTGTGCTCAAGCAGTTTGTTGATTTTGTTATGGAATTCCTTAAGCCTTATAACATAATTACCGGCCGCTGGGGTGGTGAAGAATTTGTAAGTGTCTGCTACGGAATGGATTTAGAAAAGGTAGAAGAAATTGCCGAGCAGTTGAGGCAAAAAATCTCTGAAGCAACCTTTGACAGCATAGGAAAACTAACCTGCAGTATAGGTCTTTCCCAGATTGCAGAAGGGGATACAGACAAGCTCCTTTTTGACCGCGTAGATAAAGCCATGTACGAAGCTAAATCAAGCGGCCGAAACCGGGTCATTTTTAAGTAGCCGTAAAAAAAGCACGATGGTTTTCATCGTGCTTTTTTTTTCTATCTGTACCTTATCAAAAAATAAATTACATAAAACCAGCCCATGAGCCCATGGATTATTGCCCAGCCCACAGATTTCCATGTAGCAAAGCTTATTACCATGGCAAGGACTGAGCCAAAAGTCACGCCTTTTTCTACAGTGCGCTTTACGACTTTTTTGGAGCCGTCAGGGCGCTCTTCTATTTCTTCAATTACTTCTTTTGCCATTGTTTTACCTCGTTTTTTGTGAAATATATATTTATAATAACACATTTTTGAAAATTTTTGACTTTTTTCTCTTTTTTTTGCGAAATTTTTGTAGGAAGTCGCATTTTTTTTCTATAAGTATATATATAGATTTTTTGCGGGTCATTATTTGGAAGAAGGGGTTTATGGTGGGGAGAATGCTGGCTGTTTGGCTGGATGCCCAAAAACAAGGAAGTCCTTCAAACATTTTTTACAGAATTAAGCTTAAGGCTGTTTTTACTGGAAATTAAAACAATCAACGAAATCCCCCTAAAAC
>JAEEGL010333137.1_pt1 | contig 14897 bp, 11 predicted proteins | sample 9134231 | NCBI WGS metagenome assembly JAEEGL01 (sample SAMN16246548, study PRJNA631951) | gut metagenome | biome: gut microbiome; feature: rumen; material: fiber-attached | host: Bos | place: Iran: Karaj | collected 2018-10
ACGAAAAAATGAGAGAACTGCAAAAGGAAAACTTGTTTTTCTTTTCATTTCCGAGTGCAAAGGACTCGCTTTAGCGCTTTGTACCTTTAGGTCAAAGAACGGCGCTTTCAAGCACTTCATGTTGTGGCAGGTTAAACTCTCGCGCAATAAGCTTCTTTGTCTTCTTGTCAGCAAAGTTGTAGTAGAGTTTCGAGAGTGTTCCCAGTGATGCCAGTTCCAACGTCTTCCATGCTGGCGGGAACTCAGGCTTGTCGTGGTTGTGGAAATGTTCTTTGATGAAGTCTTCTTTGGAACGAGTCACTTCACGGTCAAACGAATTGAGGTTTTCAAGGAAACGGTGCGCACTGTCGTGGAGTTGCATCTGCATAAACCAGAACGCACCATGCTGCATGGAAAAGTGCTGGATGATTTTCGAGCGAAGAGCCACTTCAATACGCTGAATGGCAGAAAATAGCAACTGTCTTAACTCGTTATCGAACTCATAGAGGGCAACGGCATTCTCAAATGTAGAACCATGTTTGAACTGATGCGTCTGCTTGTCGGCCTCCATCGGGCGGAGATAGGCAGCAAAGCGAAAGTAACTTACCTCGCTTAAAGTTTTCCTTGCCCTGTCTTCGTCAGCAATAATCAGACCAAGCGACCTGAGTTTGGCAATCTGGTCTTCAATACTTATGGGCTGTTTCGTATAGATGTTCATAACGTATAAAATAAAAGACCCGCCCTGGTTCGCTGTTCTACGGGAAGCGTGGCGGATTCTGTCGGTGCAAAGATAGGCATATTTTCTGAAAGTTCCAAGAAAAACGCTTAGTTTTTATTAGTTTTTCTCTAAACAAGCTCCTTTTTGAGCCTTTTTTCAAAGAAAAACAGGAAAAATCGACTCATTATCGAAATCTTTTTGTATTTTTGCAGGGCAATCCGTATGGAGAGCGAGACATATTGGTTAAGATTTAGCGTTCGCTATCTCATTCGACATCTGGGAATGTAGGAGTTTTACGGATGTACGTCTTTCGACAGAATAGATAATGTGGACGCTCACGCGATAGCGTGGGCGGAACTTATCTACGAAGACGGGCACCTCCTACAGCCTCCAGATTAGATGAAGAACGCTCACGCTTCTTCTATGCCGAGCAGAAAGTAAAAAACTTAAAAACTCATTGATATGTACGTTAGTAAAGTCTATGAATATGCCGTTGATGCATACGGTGATGTCCGCACCTTAGTGCGTGGCATTACCTTTCAGTGTCCTGATGATTGGGAAGACATATTAGATTCTTTAGACGAAGATAGCAACCTCTATCTTCTCAAGGAACCAGACAATCCCAAAGATAAGTTGGCTATTGCTGCCTATCTTGATGATAGACGTGTTGGTTATGTCGCTGCTTCTGATAACGGCAAAATCTGGCTTTATCTCACAGAAGAGAAGATGCCCTGCAAGTTCATTGAGAGATTTGAAGCAAGTTTCAAGATTGCGTTTGAAAACCCAAGACCACTTTTTGAGGATATGCCCTTCAAGGAAATCTATAAAGATAAATATGGTGTTACAGAGCAGCCTTTACCTGCTTTTGACATTTCCTTCTTATTCAACCCTAAGGATAAACGCTATGAATGGTTTGATGACAGAATATACATAGCCGACTTAGAAAGAGTTATTCTTGATTTCCATAGGAAATTAGCTACACGAATGATTGTTATCGCCGGAAGAAAGAATAGTAAAGGCGAATACAATTATTATCTTCCTTATGCCAACAACCCCATTGCAGATGTTGAGGATAACATTATTAAAAGAATTATTGATAGATATGGATTTGTAATTGCGTTACCTGATGTCCCTGTGATTAATACTCATGGCGGTATCTCAATGGATGTGCACGTGACTTTCTTGAAAAACACCAACTTCAAGGAGTTCAACGCAGCGCATCAATCTGAACTGGTGTTTAGTCTTACAAAAGATTATTATGTGAATTCTCAAAAAGCAGTTGGTGTTCAAAATGTTGCTGATGGAAATTACGATAGCAACCAGCGTAAATCCACGAATGAAGATAATGGATTTATGCAGAATACACTATCGACACCAAGTTATTCCAATACAGATTATAAAATTAAGAAAGGAGAAGTGACGGATTTCTCGATAGATAAAGACACCTTCGCAGAAATAGATAAAATCACGACAGAACTATATACTTTTGTCAGACAAGACCTTTACCCATCTATGGAGCTATTTTCTTAATAGCCAAGTACGAAGTCTTATTATATACTTCACAGTATAACAAAGAATATATAGACGAACTCATTACCCAAAAGAAACTTATAACAATATTTTAAAATGATTGGTAATACTAATAAAAGTTGTGCCCGACACGGATATAGGGTAGAAATTATGAAGAGAGTTGCAGTATTGCTATTAGGCATAATGTTGGCCGTAGTAACTTATGGCCAAAATAATAATAGTCAGAGTCGGGAGGTTTATGCCTTAGTTAGAGTTATTTCCACTACGACTAAAATTACTGCAGTAGTTGACTTTGGAGATGGAACGCCTGTAATGGCGTTCGCAGATGAAAAAGGTGGGAAAAGAAAATATGAAACTATCTTTGAACCGGTTAATACGCTTATTAAGGACGGATGGAAGATAGACCAGTTCTCATATATAATATCAGGCGTGAATACAATTTCAACTTATATAATGAAGAAAAAAGTAAACGAGGAATCCGAAGTAAAAGAGGGCATGAAACTAATCAAGGATTAAATATTGACAAAAGACAGATAATCATAGTAGGGGTATGACTCTTGGAATAGAAACCATATTGGAATTTTCTGCATTATTTTCAAAAGAAGATTTTGCAGACTTTCAGATTGACATTATCCTCAAAAAATACTCAAGGGAGCTGTTAATAAATGCGATAAATGTTTTAGGCAAAAACTACGGAAACGCATATATTCCTGATTGTCAAAAGCTTTTCTTCTCAAATGTCGTTTCTCCTGCTTTGTTGAATGATATAGAAGAACGCATAAGCAAATATTTGAGAAAAACGCACCGAAAAAAGGTATGCTATTGTACACGGCGAACTATCCTGGAATTGTTACGGCGAATCTTTGAGATTCCACCTACAGAATTCAATAATGATGGTACTCCTGATAGCTTTGAATATGACTTGTTCCGTGTCATCTTGTATCTGAATGAGGTTCTTATGAAGTTTAATTCTTATGATGAATCAGATACAAGTAACTTTCAGACATTAATATACCTTAGCAATTATGTTCATAATGACCTTATAAATTTTGACTATAAAAGAGTTTTATTGACACAAATATACTTTTTTAATAGTTTATGTCGCTTTTTAGAGGAATATGAAGGGGCCAAAGACCTAATGGACGGGATTCTTAAAAAACTAAAAATTGACAACTTGGATGAGTTTTTGTATACAGTTACAAGTCTGGTTGCATTTTATGTTGAAGATAAGTCGTCCCAAATGTTACGCCTGGACACGAATAAAGCATATATGTTTAATGAAGGAATATGCAATTTTCTTTCAATAGGCAAAAATGAAGTCTACGCTTCTTCCATACAAGATGAAAACGAAAGAAACAACAGAAATCTTAATTTGGATTATAGAGTATTCCGCTCTCATCCATTAATAAAAATGGAAGAAGGCTGTTACATTGTTTTTAGCGTTCCATTACTTTGTGAACGTCTTTATAATGGTTTTGTCTTTGATCTGATGAATGTTTTCGCAGGAAAAGATTTCTTTGGTTTCTTCAATAAATACTTTGTTGAACGTTATCTTTTCCGTAACACTATAACTACCTGTTTGGGGAAGAAAACATCATACACATATCCAACAATCACAGCCATCAAATCTAATGCAGGTGAGGAAGAACAAGACAATCAGCCAGATTTTTATATTAGAGAAAAAGATAATCTCATCATATTTGAATGTAAATCGATAAAAATAAATGCTTCCATTAGGGATGATGCTGATACCAAAAGTCTTACGGAATTATTACGAAATAAACTATATGAGTCAAAATACAATCTCGACAAAAGCAGGCATATAAAGAAGAAAGTAGAAAAAGTAGGGATTTCACAACTTGTTTATTGTATTAATTGCATTGAAGATGATAATTTCCCATTTGATAATTCTATACCGGATGAAGTGGCCTATTATCCTGTGCTCGTTTTGGATGACCCATTGATTGTTCAATTAGGTCTTACAAATCTTGTTAATCAGTGGTATCTTAGTCGTGTCAATGATGAACTTAAAGAAGCCATATGCCACCCTCTGATAGTAATGTCAATAGACATACTTGCATTATACTCTAACACATTCAAGCAGCAAGGATTTGCTAAAATATTTGATAGATTCTTCTCGGAAAATACCTGTTTTACGCAAAATGGGACCGTAAAATCTATTGGCCCTATGATGGACTTTAATGTTTTCATGCAATCTCATTATCATCCTAATAAAAAATTGATAAACGATACCCTTTCAGATTTGAAAAAAGTGGCCAAGGCACACATATTCTCCCATAATACGAAGAATAAATGAAAATCTTTTAACCTGTTTTTATGATTAGAAAGACGACACAAGAGTTCATAGAGCAGGACTTATATGTGCATGGTGACGAATTTGATTATTTTGAGGTAGAATATGTCAATACCCATACGTCTGTAAAGACAAGGTGCAACCAATGTGGCATTGTGTTTCAACAGGAGCCGTCAAGCCATCTGGTTGATAGGGGATGCCCTATATGCAGTAAGAAGCAGACGCATAAGCTGGTCAATCAGGATATGTTTATCGCAAGAGCAAGGATGTTTCGCGGACACAAACTAAGAGTTAAAACAAACGAATGATTTGATTATCTCAGATTTTTGTTGTACCTTTGCACCTGATAATGAGTCATGAAACGGCTGGTGGCTCACCGTCGGGTGTTCATTGAAAGCAATTCATAGCAGAATGCGGAATTGAGAAAGGGATCATGGGGTCGGTTCTTCTGATCATTTTTCAAATTATGTGAAATGTGAATGAGACAAGTAATAAAGCATAGAGATATCAGACTCCTGAATATGATCAGGAGAACCGACCCCGAGATTCCCTTTTGCTTGGCTCGTCCAAGAACTTCGGCGAGGCCAGAGAGTCACAACCGCCGGGCGTACCAGCCACGAACGCCCTGGCGGGCTCCGTACTCGTAGTGGGCGGCCTTTAGGGCCTTCACCAGTCGCGACATGTTCGGACGGTCGCTGCCTTTGGCGTGCTGCTGCAGGTCGGCCAGGATGTCAACCGCACGGATGAAGTTCTGCTGCGAGCGCGAGGCCGGGGCATAGTAGGTGCTGAGCAGGATGTCGGCCGTCGACAGGTTCTGGAACTGCTCGTTGTGACGCTGCATCAGCTGTTCCTCCCCGGGCGTCATGAAGCAAGGCTCACCGTGCTCCAGCTCATAGAGCGCCTGGGCATAGAGCTGCTGGTAGTTGATGGGGGTGACGGTGTCAATCAGACCCGTCACCTCGACGCAGAGATAGCGGCGGCTTCCCGTAGGGTCGTTCAGGGGCTGACGCTCGTTGGTGGTGGCAATGAACGAGGCCATGCGCTGCACCATCACGTACTGGTCCGACCGCATCCGCCTGACCTGCACGTCGCGCTCGGTCAGGATACGCTTGATCTTGGCCTGCTCGCGCTCGGTCTTGGCGTTATACTCGTCGATGTTCACCAGCGCCATGCGTCCCAGCATACGCTCTACCTGCTCGGCGTTGTCGAGCTTGATGTCGTCAATATAGTACTCACGCAGGGCGTGGGGCAACAGCAGCTTGCAGAAAGTCGACTTCCGACAGCCCTGCGCTCCGATGAGCATCGGCACCACACCGTTGGCATGGTCGCGGCTGCGGCCCAGCCAGGCGGCAACCATTCCGAGGAACCAGCGATGGAACAGCTGCGGCCACTCCGCATAACGGCAGGGCACACGGCGGGCCAGCTCGCCGATATAGTCGCGCTGGCGGTCCCACGAGCCACAGCCGGCAAGGAACTCGTGGACGGGGTTGTAGTCGGGCACCAGACTCGACTGGGCATACTGCTTGATGTCGATGGGCCAGGCGGCACCACAATCGAGCATCTGCTCTTGACCGATACGGTTGATGTCGCGCTCGGTAAGGGGCATCCACGGATGGTAGTCGATGCCCCGCGGGCGGAACTCCTCGGCACGCCTCATGACGTTATAGCGCAGCTCATAACGTCGCTCGAAGAAGTCGCGCACCTTACGGGCAATACGCTCCTTCTCCGTCATCTGCGACCACGGCCGCCCCTCGTCGTTCCTCTGGTAGACGGTTCGGAAGATACGGCGCACCTCGTCTACCGACAGGTGCCACTGACGGTAGAAGCCCGTGCGCTGGACGCAGGCCTCCTCGGGGAGCGCCGACTTGCGGCAGAGGCTGGCCAGCTCCACCACCAACGCCTCGGCACTGGCCGGGTCGGCAGGATCCAGGGTGACCGTCTCCTGAGCACGCGTCAGACAGGCGTAGAAGTCGGCACGCTGGCGCTCGATGTCGGCCCACTTCGGCTCGCTGACGGTGTTGCCATAGCGGTCGGTACGCGCCAGAGGATAAGCCGCCAGCACCGCCACCGTACTGAGCACCGTCAGGGGCACAGCACCGGCATTCACGTAGACCTGTGCGTCTTGGCTCAGGCGACAGCCCCGCTGCAACGACTCCTCGACGAGCGGCACCTCGCAGCCGCACATAGCCTCGATATAACGGGCCGCCTGCTGCTGCGCCAGACTCAGGAAACTGAGATAGGCAGTCGAGTCAGTAGGCAGGAGTCCGTTTGCAGGCTGACAGCGCACTACCACTTTCAGGGTGTGACGGCTGACGCCTGTAAAGGCCATCACGGTCTGCGGCAGCTGCTCCACGCTGTGGCGCAGCAAGGCCGCCCGGGTAGGATCGGCAGGCAGGTCAATGCTCAGCAGCATCAGGCCCGTAGGCTGACGCAGGCAGTGCAGGCCCTGTCGGTCAAAAAGTCCCGAGAATATCACGTAGGGCAGGCGGTCGCGGTGTCTCGTCAGCGCTATACGTTCCACCTCTGTCTGCCACTTGTCGCTGCTGATGGCAGCAGCCAGTTCCTCCACGGTCATCGCGAGTGGCTTTCCCCACTTGCCGTGCTTCGTCTTGATTCTCGTAACTTTCATTTCCATATCCATACCGTTTTGTTGTTTTCGGCTGCAAAGGTAGCACATAATATGGAAAGTGGCAAGCAAACGGCAGGGGGTAGCGGAATCCTAAAATTACAAGCCTCTGGAAGGTAACGACTTACGGTGTCGCACCCAGCACACCTGAAGCATAACCCACTGAAAACCAACATCGTTTCGAAGGGTGGCAGGTAGCACCAATAGTCGCACCACATAGTCGCACCAACAACCGTGAAACATTTCTGTCACGGCCTCTCGTTTTTCTGAGAGGCCGTGAAATTTTTACGAGAGGCCGTGACGTAAACGCACCCTTCCGTGAAACATTTTCTATCAGTATGGTGCGACACTTGGTGCTACCATTGGTGCGACACTTGGTGCGACTTAGTTATCAGAAAATAACCACTGAAAATCAGACAGTTAAGTGCCAGGTGCGCCAGGTGCTACCTGTTTCTATTTATACATTATGGGTCGGAGATAAACTTTCTCCGACCCCGATTCGCCTCTACCAGATATTCGATTCCTGTGTACCAGTCGTCGGCGCTTGCGCCTTCCGTCTCTCCGATAGGCATATCAACGCCAGTCTCTCCGTTTCTGAACACGATGCTCAGTCTGCGTGAACCCGATGATGAAGACGGCAACGCCAAGAATGCCTTGTTGGCTGCCATATACTCGCCCATTGAACTAACTACTTGCGAGGAAACGATAAAAAACGGTGGAAAAAGGTCGTGTTTTGATAAGGAAAATAGAAAAATGGGACTTTTTTTGCCAATCATAGCGTTTCTTTTCAGAAACTTTTGTATCTTTGTAGCCTAAAATCAATCATCAGCCAGAAGAGATGTCGTTAAGAAGGATAGTTATCGTCATAGGAACCCTTCTGATGGGTTTCGCCAGCGTTTCCGCTGACGAGATTGCTGATTTGCGGAAAAAGATTCCCGAGATGAGCGATTCTGCACGGATGATGGCATACGAGCAGATGTATAATTTGGCGATGGTCGACGACAATATCGACCGCCAGGTGGGCATCCTGAATGAGTGGATAGTGGAGGCTCGCCGCCAGCGTCATAACGATTATCTGTCGTATGTGCTCATAGCCCGCGCCTCTCTCTTCTATAATAATGACTTGAACGATTCCATCTGTTTTCACGTGCCTAAGGACATGAAGGTGCTGAAGGAAATAGGGAGTTGGGATCGTTATTTTGAAATCTGGGCGTTCCTGATTAATACCTATATCTATGGCGAGAAGGCCAGTATCGGCTTGCACGAGGTGAAGTCGATGTTTGACGAGGCCGAGAAGCTGAACAACAAGTACGGCATGGGACTGGCCTATAACTGTATGGGTAACGGCTATATGGTGCTGGGCGCTCTTGACGAGAGTGTGAAATCCTATCGGAAGGCACTTGACGTGTTGCTGGATTTAGAGGTGATACATTCGGTGGTCATGGAACTCTATCCCAGTTATGCCGATGCGCTGAACGACCAGAAGGACTACGACCGTCTTGAAAGTCTGACCGTGGAGTGGGACCGCATCTTGACGCGCTTTATCAGTCAGCATAAGGATGACTTCCCCGAAGGCGGCTACCAGCTGATGGCGCTGTGGGCTTATAATTATCTGGCCAAGGCTCAGGCGCACATAGGAAAAGGCAACGTGAAAAAGGCTAAGGCCGATCTTGACGAGGTCAAGGCCCGCTTGCTGACCGACGACGACTATGTGGGTCAGAAGTATCTGTTCTACCGTGCCCAACTCTGTATTCTTCAAGGCAATTACGAGGAGGCGCTGGAACTGAACAATCGGCGGATGGAGCTGATGGAGGCTACCGACGACAAGTCGGTGCTCATTATGGTGCGCCACCAGCGTGCCCAGCTTATGGAGCAGTTAGGACGGTATGCAGAGGCAGCTCATCTCTATCGTGACATGTATTCCATCAACGACTCCATCAATCAGCATGACACGAAGAACCAGCTGAACGAGATGAACACGTTGTTCCGCGTCAATGAAATACAGATGGAGAAGGAGCGTGCGCAGTTTACGTTTACGATTGTCGTCACGCTGGTCGTCCTCTTGGCCTTAGCCGTCTTCTTAGTGTTCCGCATCATAGCTGCCAAGCGTCTGAAAGTGGCCCACGACAAACTGGAGAAGACCCACAACGACCTGCTTGTGGCATACGATAATCTGGAGGAGACGACGGCGGCCAAGGAGCGTATTGAAAGCGATTTGCGTATTGCCCGTGATATCCAGATGTCGATGGTCCCCAGCATGTTCCCTGACCGCCCCGACCTTGACATCTATGCTTCGATGACGCCGGCAAAGGCCGTCGGTGGTGATCTTTACGACTTTCTCCTCCTTGACGACTATCTGTATTTCTGCTTAGGCGATGTCAGCGGCAAGGGTGTTCCGGCATCGCTCTTCATGGCACAGGCCACTCGCCTGTTCCATACGTTGGCTAAGCTGAAGATGAAGCCTGCCGAGATTGCCACCCGCCTGAACGATGAGTTAGGGGCTGATAATGAGCAGGGCATGTTTGTGACCATGTTCATGGGCTATGTCGACCTGACGAACGGCCATCTTTATTTCTGTAACGCCGGACATAATCCGCCGGTATTGTTGGCAGACGGAGAATGTAAGTTCTTAGAGATGATTCCCAATGTGCCGATAGGTCTTTGGCCTGGTCTGGAGTATGAGGGCGAGGAGATTGACTGCATCATGGACCATCCGCTGTTTATCTATACCGACGGACTGAATGAGGCAGAAAACCGCGAACAGCAACAGTTTACGGACGAACGGCTCCTCGAACTGCTACAGACCACTCGTTTCGAGAGTGCACGACAGACGGTGGAGATGCTGCGTGAGGCAGTCGAGAAGCATCGTGACGGTGCTGAACCTAATGACGACTTGACCATGCTATGCTTTAAGGTAAAACAAAATATCCAAGATACAAACGATGAAGAAGGAAATTAAATTGAAGAATCAGGTCGGTGAACTGGAGCATGTTGCTGTGTTCATTGAGGAGATCTGCGAGGAACTGGGACTCGGTATGGAGTTGCAGATGAATCTGAATCTGGTGCTGGAGGAAATGGTGTCGAACATCATCTTCTACGCATACCCTGAGGGAACCGATGCTGAGATAGAGCTGATGGCAGAGTATGACGGCAAAGAACTGACATTTGTGCTGAGTGACCAGGGCCGTGAGTTTGATCCTACCTTGAAAGAGGATGCCGACGTCGATGTCAATCCCATCGACAGGGAGATTGGCGGCATGGGTATTTGGATTGTGAAAAATATTATGAATCAGGTGACCTACCAGCGATTAGAGGGGAAAAACCTGCTGACGATGAAAAAAGAAATATAGTAACTTAAAAACAAATAAACATTATGACAAAGATTGTGAAAGAAGGTGGTAAGACCATCATTAAGACAGGTGAACGTATTGACACTATGAATGCCGGTGACTTTGAAAAGGACATTCAGCCCGTATTGGTTGACGGAGGTCTGGACTTGGAGCTCGACTGCTCTGACCTGGTTTATATGGCCAGCTCTGGACTTCGTGTTATTCAGAAGACGATGCGCGTGGTGATGCAGCAGAAGGGAGAGTTTAAGATTACCAACGTCAATCCCGATATTTACAAGGTGCTGCAGATGACGGGCTTCACGAAGTTTATGACTGTGGAAAAGAAGAAGGCATAACAGATTATGTGGTACATTATCTTAATTTCGGTCATTGTGGTGCTTTTCATAGCACTCTTGGCCGAAATCAAATCGTCGAACAAGAAAACCGATGAGACGAACAATCTGTTGAGTGACTACCAGAGACGTGTAGACGAACAGCAGAAACTGCTTGACGACTATCGTTCATTGGAGAAGAACTTCAACAATATCGGTGAGGGTTACGAACAGGCTCTGCTGTCCTTCGATAGTATAGAAGAGGAGAAGCAGAAGATGAGGAATACCTGCAGCCAGTTGGAGCAAGAAGTACAGAAGATGAAAGGAACCTTCCAGGCAGCCCAGCAGAATTACGACATCGTCGACCAGCTTGTACAGCAGGCAGAGGCTGAGGCCGGAAAACCTGATGGTAATGCCAAGCTGGTGGGCATTATCCGCAAGTTGCAGGACTTGTCGGAACTGTGTTCTCAGGCTCCCATCAACATCGGCAAGCGTGGCGTACCCCGCCAGATTGCCGACGAGGCTGTCGCACAGTCGGGCATTCTGAATGCCAAGTACGTGCGCTTTGGTATCATGGTGGCTGAAGATGCCAATGAAGCCAAGTTCCACACGACTCCCGCCAAGGCATCGCGTGTCATCGCCCTGTTGTTGGAGAATGCAGCCAAGTTCACCACCGATGGCAATGTGACCCTTTACATTAGCCTGGCTGACGGTAACATCAGTTTCGCTGTCGAGGATTCGGGCGTGGGTGTGCCCGCCGAAGAGGCAGAGCACGTCTTTGAGCCCTATTTCAAGTTGAACAGCTATTTCGATGGTTATGGCGTAGGCCTCTCTGTAGCCCGTTCCATTGCCCGTCGTCTGGGTGGCGACGTTGTGCTCGACACGACCTATGCAGGTCCTGGTGCCCGTTTCGTGTTTACGCTTCCATTGGCGAAATAGAAAGACACTTATGAAAAAACTAAATTATCAAACCATTAAAGGACGGTGTTTCAAGGCACTCATCGTCCTGCTCCTTGCACCACTTTCTTCGTGGGCACAGGATCTGACAATCGGTGGCGTCACACCGACGAGTGGGGAATACCTTATCAGCGACAATATTGAAGGTATGGTCTCTTTTGACGCCTCGACCAATACGTTGACGCTCGAAAACGCCACGATCACTGGAGGCTATATGACAAATGGCTGCATCACAAGTGGGTTGAGCCATCTGACCATCTATCTCATTGGCGAGAACAAGATTTGTTCTAATGACTCCTCGACAGCCATCAGGTCTACTGCCAATGAAGCTACTCTGACTATTGTGAAAGGCGCTGACAACTGTAAACTCGTTTTTGATGCACTACGCTGTATCAGAGATTTCAAAACGGTCAGTTTCGATGGCCTGTCGTGGAATGGTGCCTATACCTACGAGTATGACAATACTGAATGGGATGCTGGTTATAGACTGATGGGTGCTGACGGCAATGAGGCAACCACTGATACGGGAGTGCGTCCTACGCTGGGCGACCCAGTCCCCACGATGTCAACCTACTCCGGACAAAGCAATGAGACGAGGCTGTTCATGCAGAATGATTTCGGCCTGCCGATGTATTACAGCATTGACTACGCCAGCAAAGATCTGCAGGATGTAAGTGCTACGCAATATACTGAAGAGCCTGAACTGTTAGGCCCCTGTACTGTGACGGCTTACGTGAAGAAGTCGAACGGCGTTAATGGCACGTCTGTCGTAGGTAAATACTTCGGGTTCGTCTCGTCTTCAGTCGAAGCTCTGAGTGGCCAGAATAAGCCTGTGAAGCCGGAACTGATACCGGCTTTTGGTTCGGGAGAGTATGAAGAGTTTTCCGTAGATTTTGTCTCGGAACGACAAGAGGATTTCGAAATAGCCAGTCCCGATGGTATGGAATTATATATCGGCAATCCGGGTACAGCCCAGTTTGAAGCTCATTTGTACGACTACCGTGAAGAACCGACATTCACGATCCTTAATGCACGCGTAGAGGATGAGACGCAAACAGACGTCTATTACCAACTCGGTAGTTTCACAGTGACGGTTAATGATCCAACACATTATGGCATCTTCTTGAACGGAGAGTGTGAAGTGACCGAAGCCAATATGCAGAATGTATTTGATGACGAAGAGGTGGTAAGAGTCATTTACGACGGTAACGGCACTCTGATTCTGAATGGTTTTGAGGGAAGCATCCAGAGCACGCGTACTGATGACCTGACCATCTTCTTGAAAGGCCAGAACTATATTAACTCCATCTCTGCAGAAGGTACTGCTGCGGCTCCCGGCCGACTGCTGATTACTACCGACAAGCAGGCTCCCGGTACGCTGGATTTGGGTTCACTGGATGCTACCGCCAAGGCTATTCGCAATTTCTCGGGCGTTGAACTGCTGAATGACCTCTGCTGGATTAAGGGTAATGCAGATGCTGCCTATGCAGAAGTAGGCATTGCGATAACGCCTGTGCTTCTTGACGAGAACGCAGAAACGGTTGTCGAACCAAACAACCAGAATATTGAAGACCTGCAAACACCTCCTGCGTCAATTCCCGATCCTGAGAAAGTGGAAGTCAAGGAGAACGAAGGACAACCCAACGAGACCACTACTATTATTATTAATAAGGTGGTGGAAAATGTGCTCGTCACGCTCGTCGTGTCGGAGCAGGAAGCTGGCCAGCCGGCCGAGACTCTTACCGTGGCCGAGAAGGTGGGCGACCCGCTGACGGAAGGTGGCGGTACTGCTCAAAGGAATGCCTTCGTGCTGCAGACGGTTGTTGGAGAGTCTGATATGAATGCCGCTCTGACCGAGACGCCAGGTACCCCAGATTTCGCTAAAGTGTTCCACGGTCTCACCGTTCTGTTGGCTGCCGGTTCTGGTAGCCTCGAACTCGACGTCGAAGTGCCAGCCGATGCTGTGCTCAATGTGCAGATAGGCAGCAACGAGCCTCTTTCGTTTAGCGATGTCACAGGAATAATCACAGTGCCGTATGTCTGCAAGGAGCCTACCTATGTATATATCTACAACGCTACACCGCAGGCTGCTGAAGCCCGTGGCCATCGTCGTGCCAAGGTGAAGACCGTTCCTGTCAAGCTGTTCGGTGTGAAGGCGACAACGTCCTCCGTCCAGGCTGCTGCAGCCCCCGAGGCTGCTGCCAAGCCCGAAAAACGGCTGACGGTAGACGGCCTTAATACTGCAATAGACGGTTTGACGACGACAGGTGGCGTGCTGAACTTTGATGATCCTGAGCTGACCACCCTGCCTGACGATATCTTTACGGGACTTTCCTCAACGGTCACGAATATCGACCTTTCGAAGACGTCGGTGAAGAATGTCCATGTCAGCCGCTCTGCCAGTGGCCCGTTCAAAGGTGTCAGCAGGAATACGTTCATCTACCTGCCGGCAGGAAATGGCAACACGGCTGCTGAGGGCGAACCGAACGTCGTTATCGGTGCCGTCTGCGATAATATGCAGCTCGATGAAAGCAGTCATCCATTCTCGCCGGTCATGAATTTCGGTGTCTTGAGCGCTACTTTGGGCCGTGATTTCGTTGCAGGACGCACGTCTACCGTCTACCTGCCTTTTGCTGTCGATCAGGCTTCGGCTGATGCGTTAGGCGAGTTCTATACCTTTGCGGGTATTACATCTGCTGGTGATGCTGACTTGAAGCCTGTCACGAAAGGTCTGGCAGCCAAGACTCCTTATATCTTCAAGAAGAGTGGGGCAGGAAAGATTTCTGTCAAGAATGTCTCCGTAACAACGGATGCAGCCCCCGCTTCCACAGAACTCATAGGAACATTTACACCGATTACTTGGACGTATTCAATGTTAAATTCCAAGAAGAATGAACACAAGTACGTCTATGGATTCGCTGCTGAAGATCAGGGTGAAAACATCCAGGCGGGTGAGTTTGTCCGCGTAGCTGACGGGGCTACCATCAAGCCATATCGCGCTTATCTTGAAGTGGCCTATAACGCTTCTCGTATCGCTATCAACTGGGGAGGAGACGAGACGACAGGTATCCGTACATTACAGTCTGTCAAGCCCCAAGCGGGATGGTTCACT
>JAEEGL011512796.1_pt1 | contig 14897 bp, 24 predicted proteins | sample 9134231 | NCBI WGS metagenome assembly JAEEGL01 (sample SAMN16246548, study PRJNA631951) | gut metagenome | biome: gut microbiome; feature: rumen; material: fiber-attached | host: Bos | place: Iran: Karaj | collected 2018-10
CGACCCTGACGTATACGCCAGTTACGAGAAAAACGGAAAAGATGTCCCCATCAGCGTCATCTATCAGATCGCCAATAAATTCAAGGTGGATTTTGCGGAGATTGTCACCGGACAGCTTGCACATCTGGACACCTATCATGTGATTCGACGGGGCGGCGGCAAAGTGGTCAACCGGAATCCGGAGTACCATTTTGAAGACCTTGCCTACCGGTATACGAATAAGATTATGCAGCCTCTCCTGGTAACCCTGGAGCCGGATGATGCACCGGCAAAGCTGATTACCCATACCGGCCAGGAATTCAACCTGGTTCTGGAGGGAACCGTCATCGTCACACTGGGAGATAAGGAATTCGTTATGACGGAAGGCGATTCCATCTACTTTAATCCCACGATTCCGCATGGCCAGCGCTGCGGCGGTGAAACCAAGGCAAGATTTCTGACTGTGATCGCAGAGTGACTCCAAAGGAGCGAAATACATTGAACTACTTACTCAATAAGTTTCTCCCTCAGATCGAATTCGACAGCTATGAAGAGTTTCGGGAGAAATTCACCATCAATGTGCCGGAGAATTTTAATTTCGGATACGATGTGGTGGATGCATGGGCTGCCGAAGAACCTGAAAAACGGGCGCTGGTCTGGGTCAATGAAGAAGACGAAGAACGGATTTTCACCTTCACCGATATCAGCCGCCTTTCCAATCAGGCTGCGAATTTTTTCCGGAGTCTTGGACTGAGAAAAGGCGACGTGGTGATGATGATTCTCCGCCGCCGCTGGGAATACTGGGTCTGCGCCACCGCGCTGCACAAGCTGGGCGTGATACTGATCCCGGCAACCCTTCAGCTGACAAAGAAGGATATTGTCTATCGCGGAAACGCAGCCGAGGTCAAGGCAGTTGTGTGCGTGGATGATCCCTTTGTCATTTCCCAGATGGAACTTGCCGCCCCGGAGATTCCTTCTCTGAAAAACAAGATCATGGTTGGCGCTCCCAGAGAAGGCTGGCTGGATCTGCATGAGAATATGGACCGGTTCCCGGACAGCTTTGAGCGGCCGACGGATGATCAGGCGACAAAGTGGAACGACATCATGCTGGTCTACTTTACCAGCGGCACAACCGGCATGCCCAAGCTTGTACAGCACAACTTTGCGCATCCTCTGGGCCATATTGTGACTGCCAAGTACTGGCAGCATGTGGAGGAGAACCGCCTGCACATGAGCGTCTCCGACTCCGGCTGGGCAAAGTTCGGCTGGGGCAAGATCTACGGCCAGTGGATCTGCGGCGCAACCATTTTCTGCTACGACATGGTGGGAAAATTCAATCCGAAGAATCTCCTGACCAAGGTGCAGCAGTACGGCGTGACCACATTCTGCGTCCCGCCGACCATGTACCGGTTTATGCTGCAGGAGGATCTGACCCAGTTTGATCTGAGCTGCCTGCATCACTGCGCCACCGCCGGAGAACCGCTGAACCCCGATGTGGTTCTGAAATGGAAGGAATTCACGGGTCAGCAGATCTATGAAGGCTTCGGCCAGACAGAAGGCCCGGTGCTTATGGCCAATTTCGGAAGCGAATGGTTTGAACCGATTCCCGGATCCACGGGAAAGCCGAACCCTCTTTATGACATTCAGCTCATTGACGCGGACGGCAATGTCTGCGAAGACGGTGATGAAGGCTCCCTGACCATTATGGATGTGAAGAATCATCCGCCGGTGGGACTTTTCACCGGCTACTACAAGAATCCGGAGCTCACGGAGGAAAAACTGGGCGGCATCGGCTACAACACCGGCGACGTGCTGTGGCGCGACAGTGACGGATATTACCGCTTCGTCGGCCGCAACGATGACGTGATCAAGTGCTCCGGCTACCGCATCGGGCCCTTTGAGGTGGAATCCGCCCTGGTTGCCCATGACGCCGTGGTGGAGTGCGCGATTACCGGCGCACCGGATCCCATCCGCGGACAGGTGGTCAAAGCCACGATTGTGCTCGCAAAAGGCTACACGCCCTCTGATGCGCTTACCAAGGAGCTGCAGAATCACGTCAAGAAGATGACCGCTCCTTATAAATATCCCCGCATTATTGAATATGTGGATGAACTGCCCAAGACGGTCGGCGGCAAGATCAAGCGCGCGCAGATCCGCAAAGCGGACGAGGACCAGGCGAAGGAGCAGAACTGACACGCCGCGCATTCCTGTTCAGCCATTGACAGGTATGGTACAATATACCGGATTTCAAATGTTCGGTAACGAAAGGACGGCTGCAATATGGCCAAAGAGAAAAATGTGGAACGCATTACCAATATGGAGGACGATTTTGCCCAGTGGTATACGGACATCTGCCGCCAGGCGGAACTGGTGGAATATGCAAGCGTAAAGGGCTTTACCATTCTCCGACCCTACGGCTACGCGATCTGGGAAAACATTCAGCGGCTGATGGACGCAGAGTTCAAAAAGACCGGCCATGAGAATGTGGCCATGCCCGTCCTGATTCCGGAAAGTCTTCTGAAGAAGGAAGGAGAGCTGGTCAACGGCTTTGCACCGGAAGTGGCCTGGGTCACCATGGGAGGCAGCGAGGAGCTGGAGGAGCGCCTTGCGTTCCGCCCCACCTCCGAGACCATGTTCTGCGATCACTGGTCCAGCATCCTGCAGACCTACCGTCAGCTTCCCATGCTCTACAACCAGTGGTGCTCCGTCATCCGCTGGGAGAAGACCACACGGCCGTTCCTGCGTTCCAGAGAGTTCTGGTGGCAGGAAGGACACACCATTCATGAGACTGCCGAAGAGGCCATTGCGGAGACCGAGCAGCAGCTCAACTGCTATGCGGATTTCTGCCGGGACGTTCTCGCGATCCCCGTTGTGAAAGGCCGCAAGACCGACAAGGAAAAATTCGCCGGCGCGGAAGCGACCTACACCATTGAAGCCATGATGAAGGATCACAAAGCGCTGCAGTCCGCGACCTCTCACTATTTTGGAGACAAGTTCTCCAGAGCATATGACGTGACCTTCACCGGCCGCGACAACACAACCCAGTATCCCTTCCAGACGTCCTGGGGCTCCACCACCCGCCTGATCGGCGCGGTGATCATGACCCACGGCGACAACAACGGTCTGGTGCTTCCGCCCAGAGTTGCTCCGATTCAGGTTGTCATTGTTCCCATTGCCGCCCATAAGCCCGGCGTGCTGGAGAAGGCAGGGGAACTCAGGGACCGACTGGCGGCGGCAGGCATCCGCGTCAAACTGGAGGATTCTGACCAGTCTCCCGGATGGAAGTTTGCACAGTATGAGATGAAGGGCGTGCCCCTGCGTCTCGAGATCGGCCCCAAGGATATGGAGGCGGATCAGTGCGTCCTGGTACGCCGCAACGACGGCGAAAAGCTGCCGACCGCTCTGGCGGAACTGGAGAGTGCGGTACAGACACAGCTGGATACGGTCCATGAGATGATGTATCAGAAGGCGCTGGAGAATCTGCAGGAGCACACCTATGAGGCATACTCCATTGAGGAGGCCAAGCAGCTTCAGGCGGAAAAGGGCGGCTTCATCAAGACCATGTGGTGCGGCGACCTGGAATGCGAGCTGAAAATGAAAGAGGAGGGCGGCATGTCCTCCCGCTGCATGCCTCTGGAACAGGAACATCTGTCCGATGTGTGCCCCATCTGCGGCAAGAAAGCCAAGTATTCCATTATCTGGGGTGTTGCCTATTGAGGCGCCTCAGGGCAATTGAGCAATATGACGAAATTTCACGGAAAAATTCGTGAAAAACATAAAAAAGCCTCTTGACATCAAGAGGCTTTTTTTGTATCATACTAGGGCGCGCCGCACAGAGGGGCGGACTGCGCATGTGCGATGATGCAGGAGATTGCGGTGAAGAGCCGGTAACTTCTGCGGAGTATGTCCGACAATCGGGCGGCTGGGACTTTCTGCGCGGCGTATATCGCCGGGGGAGTCTGGAAGGCCGGCATCTGCCGGTTTCTTTCATGCCCTGGAGTGATACGCACGGATTAGCGTACAGAGAACCAGACCGTACCCAGTCAAATCTGAGTATGGAAAACAATGGAGGAAAAAACACTATGGCAAGCAACGAAATGATCCGCATCCGCCTCAAGGCCTACGATCATCAGCAGATCGACGCCGCGGCGAAAAAAATCGTGGAAACTGCGAAACGCAACGGCGCGGCCGTCTCCGGCCCCATCCCGCTGCCCACCCGTAAAGAGGTCGTTACGATCCTCCGCGCTGTTCACAAGTACAAGGACAGCCGTGAGCAGTTCGAGCGCAGAACCCACAAGAGACTGATCGATATTCTCAACCCCGGTCCCAAGGTCGTCGAGGCCATGATGAGCCTGGATCTTCCCGCCGGCGTAGAGATTGAGATGAAGCTGTAATCATACCTTATATATAAGGAGATTTCAGCGAGCCAGTCCGTCCCGGACGGACGGGTCATGTCGGCAGACCAACGGTGCCCAATGCCGCGTATGTCGACCAATAACCTTAACAGGAGGATAAACCATGAAGAAAGCAATCATCGGCAAAAAAGTGGGCATGTCCCAGATCTTCGATGAGAGCGGACACGTCATTCCGGTCACTGTCATTGAGGCAGGCCCCTGCGTGGTCGTTCAGAAGAAGACCGTCGAGAAGGATGGCTACAGCGCTGTTCAGCTCGGTTTTGAGGATGTCAAGGAGAGCAAGCTCTCCAAGCCCGAGTCCGGCCATCTGAAGAAGGCCGGCGTAGACCCCAAGAAGCATCTGAAAGAGTTCCGTCTTGAGAGTGCGGAATCCATGAACGTGGGCGATGTGCTCCAGGCCAACGTCTTCGAGGCGGGCGACCGCATCGACGTCACCGGCACCAGCAAAGGCCACGGCTATCAGGGCGTTATCAAGCGCTGGAACGCACAGCGTACCCCGATGGCACACGGCGGCGGCCCGGTCCACCGTCATGCAGGCTCCATGGGCTCGTCTTCTGATCCTTCCCGTATTTTCAAGGGCAAGATCGGAGCCGGCCAGATGGGCAACGAGCAGGTCACCATTGAGAACCTGGAAGTCATCCAGGTGGATCCCGAACTGAACATGATCGTCATCCGCGGCGCCATCCCCGGCCCCAAGGGCGGCATTGTCTACTTGAAGAACACTGTGAAGAACTTCAAGGAGAAAGGCCTTGCGACGACCAGAACCACCGTCAACCCGCAGAAGGCTTCTGCAAGACGATAAGAAAGGAGAGTTTGCATCATGCCTAAAACAGCAGTTTTCAACATGGCTGGTCAGAAGGTCGGCGAGATCGAACTTTCCGAGGCCATTTTCGGCATTGAGCCCAACGAGTCCGTTGTCCATGACGTGGTTAAGAACCATCTGGCCAACCTTCGTCAGGGCACCCAGAGCGCACTGACCCGCGCGGAGGTTTCCGGCGGCGGAGCCAAGCCCTGGCGTCAGAAGGGAACCGGCCGCGCCCGTCAGGGCAGCACCCGCGCCCCGCAGTGGACCCACGGCGGCATCGTCTTTGCCCCCAAGCCCCGCAGCTACCGCTACACCCTCAACAAGAAGTCCCGCCGCCTGGCTCTGAAGAGCGCCCTGAGCGCCAAGGCAGCCGCCGGTGAGATCGTGGTCATTGACGCCATCCAGATGGATGAGATCAAGACCAAGTCCTTCCAGCAGTTCCTGAAGGCTGTTGACTGCGACTGCAAGGCCCTTGTGGTTACCGCCCAGGCCGATCAGAACGTGGTCAAATCCGCGCGCAACATCCCCGGCGTGGAGGTCAGCTTCGCAGACATCATCAACGTCTATGACATTCTGAATCATCAGAAGTTCGTTGTGGACCAGGCCGCCCTTGCCAAGATCGAGGAGGTGTTCGCATAATGAAGAGCGCATACGATATCGTGATTAAGCCCATCATCACCGAACAGTCCATGGAGGACACCGAGTCCAAGAAGTACGTCTTCCAGGTTGCCACGGATGCGAACAAGATCGAGATCCGCAAGGCCGTTGAGGAAATCTTCGGCGTCAAGGTTGCTCAGGTCAACACCATCCGTATGATGGGCAAGCTGAAGCGCACCGGCAGATACCCCGAGGGACGCCGCAGCAGCTGGAAAAAGGCTGTTGTCAAGCTGACCCCCGATTCCAAGACCATCGAGTTCTTCGAAGGCATGGTCTAATAACAAGTAAGGAGAGAACGCAAAATGGCGATTAAATCGTTTCGGCCGTATACCCCGAGCAGACGGCATATGACTGTCTCCGGGTTTGACGGCGTTGATAAACATGCAAAACCTGAGCGTAGCCTGCTTGAGCCGATTAAGAAGAATTCCGGTCGCAACAGCTACGGCAGAATCACCGTCCGCCACCGCGGCGGCGGCAACCGGCGCAAGTACCGCGTCATCGACTTCAAGCGTGACAAGGTCGACATGTTTGCGGAAGTGCTCCGTCTGGAGTACGATCCCAACCGCAGCGCCTTCATTGCCCTGATCAAGTACGAAGACGGCACGCTGAGCTACATTCTGGCTCCCACCGGCCTGAAGGTCGGCGACAAGGTCCTGTCCTCCGCGAACGCGGACATCAAGCCCGGCAACTGCCTGCCCATCGCAAACATCCCCGTCGGTACCGTCATCAGCTCCGTCGAGCTCAACCCCGGCCGCGGCGCTCAGCTCGTCCGTGCTGCCGGCAGCGCCGCACAGCTCATGGCGAAGGACGGCGATCTGGCACAGGTTCGTCTTCCCAGCGGCGAAGTCCGCTACATCCGCACCAACTGCCGCGCCGTCATCGGTCAGCTCGGCAATCTGGATCATGAAAACATCCACATCGGCAAGGCCGGCCGCAAGCGCCACATGGGCATCCGTCCCACGGTCCGCGGCTCCGTCATGAACCCCAATGACCACCCCCACGGCGGCGGCGAAGGCAAGAGCCCGATCGGCCATCCCGGTCCTGTCACTCCTTGGGGCAAGCCGGCTATGGGTTACAAGACCCGCAAGACGAAGAACCGCACCGACAAGTTCATCGTCAAGCGCAGAAATTCCAAGTAAGGAGGAACGAAGATGAGCAGAAGTATCAAGAAGGGCCCCTTTGTTGCGCCTGAACTTTACAAGCGCGTCGAGGCCATGAACGCGGCCGGCGACAAGAAGGTTCTCAAGACCTGGTCCCGCGCCTCCACCATTTTCCCCTCCTTTGTCGGTCACACCATCGCTGTTCACGACGGACGCAAGCATGTTCCCGTCTACATTACAGAAGATATGGTCGGCCACAAGCTGGGCGAATTCGTCCCCACCAGAACTTTCAGAGGTCACTCCGGCAGCAAGACCTCTAACAACTAAGGAGGAAGTATCATGGAAGCGAAAGCATATCTGAGATACCTCCGTATCTCCCCCCGCAAGGTACAGGTTATTCTCGACCTGATCCGGGGCAAGGATGTCAATACTGCCTCTGCGATCCTGCGCAACACCCCGAAGGCCGCTGCAGAGCCCGTTCTGAAGGTTCTCAACAGCGCAGTCGCCAATGCGCAGAACAATCACGCGATGGATGCTGACAATCTGTATGTGTCTCAGGCTCTGGCCGATCCCGGCCCCATCCTCAAGCGCATCCAGCCCAGAGCACAGGGCAGAGCGTACCGCATCAACAAGAGAACCACCCACATCACCATCGCCGTGAGCGAGAAAGCGTAAGGAGGCAGCTATGGGACAGAAAGTTAATCCCCATGGATTCCGCGTTGGCGTAATCAAAGACTGGGACTCCCGCTGGTATGCCAGAGACGACAAAGTCGGCGATCTGGTTGTTGAGGATTACAAGATCCGCCAGTATCTGAAGAAGACCCTGTACTCCGCAGGCATCGCCAAGATCGAGATCGAGCGCGACAACGCCAAGGTCAAGATCATCATCTACTCCTCCCGTCCCGGCGTCATCATCGGCAAGGGCGGCGAAGACATCGAGCGTCTGCGCAAGACTATCGAAGGCATGATCGGCAAGACCGTTGCGCCTTTGAGCATCGTGGAGATCCGTTCTCCCGACCTCAACGCACAGCTGGTTGCCGAGAACATCGCTCAGCAGCTGGAGAAGCGTATCTCCTTCCGCCGCGCGATGAAGCAGGCCATGCAGCGTGCCACGCGCCTCGGCGCAAAGGGCATCAAGGTCACCTGCGGCGGCCGCCTCGGCGGTGCTGAAATCGCCCGCAGCGAGTCCTACCATGAAGGCACCATCCCCCTGCAGACTCTGCGTGCCGATATCGACTACGGCTTCGCTGAAGCCAACACCACCTACGGCAAGGTCGGCTGCAAGGTCTGGATCTACAAGGGCGAAGTCCTGAACTCCACCCTGCGTCAGAGCAATCCGGAGCCCGCAGCTCCCAGACGTGACCGCCGCAACAATGACCGCCGCCGCAACAACAATTACAACAACGGCGAGCGCCGTCAGGGCGGAAACCGCAGCTTCAACAATAACAACAATAACAATTCTCGCAGGGAAGGAGGCGCACGCTGATATGCTGATGCCCAAAAGAGTCAAGTACCGCAGAGTACACCGCGGCCGCATGAGAGGCTACGCCTCCCGCGGCAACAAGGTTGCTTACGGCGAGTTTGGCATCCAGGCAATGGAGCCCGGCTGGATCACCGCGAACCAGATTGAGGCGGCCCGTGTTGCCATGACCCGTGCCACCAAGCGCGGCGGCCAGGTCTGGATCAAGATTTTCCCCGACAAGCCTGTTACCAAGAAGGCGCTCGGTGTTCGTATGGGTTCCGGTAAAGGCGCCCCCGAGTACTGGGTTGCTGTTGTCAAGACCGGCAAGGTCATGTTCGAAATCGGAGGCATCGACGAGGCTGTTGCCCGTGAAGCCCTTCGTCTTGCCATTCACAAGCTGCCCATCAAGTGCAAGATTGTGAAGCGGGAAGACCCTGAAACCGAGAATGGTGGTGAAGCGTGATGAAGGCAAAAGAGATCCGTGATATGACACCTGCTGAACTGGAAAGCAAGATGGGTGACCTCAAGAAGGACCTGTTCACTCTGCGGATGCAGCATGCCACCAATCAGCTTGACAATCCCAAGAAGATCGACGCGGTCAAGAAGGATATTGCCCGCATCAAGACGATTCTTCGCGAGAAAGAGAATCAGGCCTGAGGCCGAGGAGGTAAAGCGAAATGAGTGAAGAAATCAGAACATTCCGCAAGACCAGGGTCGGTCAGGTCGTATCCAACAAGATGGACAAGACCATCGTGGTCGCGATTGAGGATAGCGTTGCGCATCCTCTGTACAAGAAAATTGTCAAGAGAACCTACAAGCTGAAGGCCCATGACGAGAACAACACCTGCAACATCGGCGATACCGTCAAGGTCATGGAGTGCCGTCCCCTGTCCAAGGACAAGAGATGGAGACTTGTAGAGATCATCAAGAGAGCTGAGTAAGGAGGTTGGCAATCCATGGTTCAACAGGAAACATTCCTTAAGGTTGCCGACAACACCGGCGCAAAGGAGATCAAGTGCATTCGTGTTCTTGGCGGCTCCAAGCGCAAATACGGCAACATTGGCGACGTGATCGTTGCCTCTGTCCGCAAGGCGACTCCCGGCGGCACCGTCAAAAAAGGCGAAGTCGTCCGTGCAGTCATCGTGCGCAGCGCCAAGGGCGTGCGCCGTGCGGACGGCACCTATGTCCGCTTCGATGAGAATGCGGCAGTGCTGATCAAAGAAGACAAGAACCCCAGAGGTACTCGTATCTTTGGGCCGGTGGCCAGAGAGCTTCGCGACAAGGACTACATGAAGATTCTCTCCCTGGCTCCGGAAGTCATTTAAGGGGGTACCATTCATGAATATCAAGAAGAATGATACCGTCATCGTCCTGTCCGGCAAGGACAAGGGCAAACAGGGCAAGGTTCTCGAGACCATGCCTTCTGCAGGCAAAGTCCTGGTTCAGGGCATCAACATTGCTACCACCCACGTGAAGCCCCGCCGTCAGGGCGAGGAAGGCGGCATCATCCGCAAGGAAGCGCCCCTGTACGTGAGCAAGGTTATGCGTGTCTGCCCGAAGTGCAACAAGCCCACCCGCGCTGCATACAAGCTTGAGAACGGTGTTAAGAACCGCGTCTGCAAGAAGTGCGGCGAGATCATCTGAGAGGAGGAGCCCTGAAAATGGCAAGACTGAAAGAAAAGTATACTGCCGAGATTGCTCCTGCTCTGATGCAGAAGTTCGGCTACAAGAGCGTCATGCAGATTCCCAAGATCGAGAAGGTCGTCGTCAACTGCGGCTGCGGTGAAGCGAAGGACAATGCAAAGATCGTGGAGTCCGTCATGAAGGATCTGGCGGCGATCACCGGCCAGCAGCCCATCGCGACCAAGGCAAGAAAGTCTGTCGCAAACTTCAAGCTGCGTGAAGGCCAGACCGTCGGCGTTAAGGTCACCCTCCGCGGCGACCGCATGTGGGAATTCCTGGATCGTCTGTTCAACGTGGCTCTGCCCCGTGTCCGCGACTTCCGCGGCATCAACCCCAACTCCTTTGACGGCCGCGGCAACTACTCCTTCGGCCTGAAGGAACAGCTGATCTTCCCGGAGATCGAATACGACAAGATCGACGCGATCCGCGGCATGGATATCTGCATCTGCACCACCGCGAAGACCGACGAAGAAGCAAAAGAGCTGCTGACCCAGGTTGGCGCGCCCTTCTATTCGTAAGGAGGAACGACTCATGGCAAAGAAAGCGATGATCCTGAAGCAGCAGAGGGAGCCCAAGTTCTCCACCCGCAGCTACAACCGCTGCAAGATCTGCGGCCGTCCCCATGCGTATCTGCGCAACTACGGCATCTGCCGTATCTGCTTCCGCGAGCTGGCCTACAAGGGTCAGATCCCCGGCGTCCGCAAGGCGTCCTGGTAAATTCATTTGTTGGTTCCGGAAGTCAGGAGAAGATGGGGCTGATCTTCAGCCCGCATTCCCCTGATACTCCCGAATCTGAAACAGACCACGGTCTGTAACCTTTAAGGAGGTAACATCAAAATGCAAATCACTGATCCCATTGCTGATATGCTTACCCGGATCCGGAATGCAAATTCGGCAAAGCACGACACCGTTGATGTGCCCGCTTCCAACCTGAAGAAGAGCATCGCTCAGATTCTGAAGGACGAAGGCTACATCAAGGACTTCACCGTTGAGGACAACGGAACCCAGGGCATGATCCACATCACCCTGCGTTATCTGGGAAACAAGCAGAAGGTCATTTCCGGTCTTCGCCGCGTTTCCAAGCCCGGCCTGCGCGTCTACGCGGGCGCTGATGAGATTCCGCAGGTTCTCCGCGGACTCGGCATCGCAATCATTTCCACTTCCAAGGGCGTCATGACCGACAAGGCTGCAAGAGCAAACCATGTCGGCGGCGAAGTCCTTGCGTTTGTGTGGTAAGGAGGGGCGAACAATGTCTAGAATTGGTAGAATGCCCGTCGCAATCCCCGCAGGTGTGGAAATCAATGTTGCCGAAGGCAATGTGGTTACCGTCAAGGGCCCCAAGGGCACCCTGGTCCGCACCTTCCATCCCAACATCGCCATCGATGTGGACGGCGCTGTTGCAAGCGTTTCCCGCCCCGATGACGAGAAGCTCAACCGCAGCCTTCACGGCCTGTCCCGTTCTCTGCTCCACAACATGGTTGTTGGCGTGACCGACGGCTTCAAGAAGGAGCTGGAAGTCAACGGCGTCGGCTATCGTGCTTCCAAAGAAGGCAACAAGCTGGTCCTGAACGTCGGTTATTCCCATCCTGTCACCATGGAAGAGACTGCTGATGTGCAGATTGAAGTTCCCAGCGCAAATAAGATTGTCATTTCCGGCATCGACAAGCAGAAAGTCGGCCAGTTTGCAGCGGAAGTCAGAGGCAAGCGTCCTCCCGAGCCTTACAAGGGCAAGGGCATCAAGTATGCTGACGAAGTCATCCGCCGCAAAGAAGGCAAGGCCGGCGGCAAGAAATAAAGGAGGTGTGCCATAAATGATTAAGAGACCCGATACCAATGCGCAGCGCCAGAAGCGCCACGTCCGTGTCAGAGCGAAAATCTCCGGCACGCCTGAAAGACCCCGTTTGAACGTTTTCCGCAGCAATGCGAACATCTATGCGCAGATCATTGACGACGTCAATGGCACGACGCTGGTTTCCGCTTCCACTCTGGAAAAGGAATTCGAAGGCGCCACCGGCAACAAGGAAGCTGCCCGCAAGGTTGGCAAGCTGATCGCTGAGCGCGCAAAGGCCAAAGGCATCGACACGGTCGTATTTGACCGCGGCGGTTATCTGTATCACGGACGCGTTGCCGAACTGGCAGAGGGCGCTCGTGAAGCCGGCCTTGAGTTTTAACGGGAGGAGGAAGACAAAATGCCTAACAACAACAACACGAGAGGCGCCCGCGAACAGGCTGCGCCCGAGTATATTGAAAAGGTTGTCTACCTGAACCGTGTTTCCAAGACCGTTAAGGGCGGCCGCGTGATGAAATTCTCCGCGCTCGTCGTTGTCGGCGACGGCAAGGGCACCGTTGGCTACGGCCTGGGCAAGGCTGCTGAAGTTTCCGAAGCGATTCTGAAGGGCATTGCAGACGCCAAGAAGAACATGGTTAAGATCACCCTGTCCGGCACCACCATTCCTCATGAGGTCATTGGTGAGTACGGTGCAGGCCGCGTGCTGCTCAAGCCCGCCTCCAAAGGTACCGGCATCATCGCCGGCGGTGCGGTGCGTTCCGTCATGGAAGCAGTCGGCGTAAGCAACATCCGTACCAAGTGCCTGCGGTCCAACAACCCGCAGAACGTGGTCAAGGCTACCATGCAGGGCCTTATGTCTCTGCGCGGCCCGGAAGAGGTTGCAGCCATCCGCGGCAAGAATGTTGAAGAGATCGTCGGTTAAGGAGGTTTCTGACATGGCTAAGAACTTAAAGATCAAGCTGGTCAAGAGCCTCAACGGTCGTCTTGACAAGCACATTGCGACTGCCGCTTCCCTCGGCCTGAGAAAGATCGGCCAGGAAACGGTTCAGCCCGACAACGCACAGACCCGCGGCAAGATCGCCCAGATCGGCTACCTGCTGCAGGTCACCGAGGAATAAGGAGGCGCAAGTTATGAATCTGAATGAACTTGCTCCGGTCAAAGGCTCCACGCATGTCAACAAGCGGAAGGGCCGCGGCACCGGCACCGGCAATGGCAAGACTGCCGGCCGCGGACACAAGGGCCAGAAAGCCCGCTCCGGCGGAAAGGTCCGTGTCGGCTTCGAAGGCGGCCAGATGCCTCTGGCACGCCGTATTCCGAAGCGCGGCTTTAACAACATCTTTGCAAAGCCCCTGACTGCAATCAACGTTGCTGCTCTCAACGCATTTGAGGACGGCGCAGTTGTGGATGTGGCTGCTCTCATGGAGAAGGGCATCCTGTCTGATTGCAAGTACGGCATCAAGATCCTTGGCAACGGCTCTGTGAACAAGAAACTGACTGTGAAGGCGTCTGCATACTCTGAATCCGCAAAGGAGAAGATTGAGCAGGCAGGCGGAAAGGCTGAGGTGATCTGAGGTGTTTGCCACATTACGCAACGCCTGGCAGGTTCCCGAACTCCGCAAGAAACTTCTCTTCACACTCTTTATTCTCTTGGTTTACAGATTGGGTAATGCGGTCCCGGTTCCCTACGTCAATGTGACGGAGCTGGCCAATTACTTCAATTCTCAGCTCTCGGACACTGTTCTGGGACTGTACAATGCAATGAGCGGCAGCGCTTTCTCCAGAGCGACTGTGTTCGCGCTCTCCATTCAGCCCTACATCAACGCGTCCATCATCATCCAGCTCCTGTGCATTGCGATTCCCGCACTCGAGCGGCTGAGCAAGGACGGCGGTGAGGAAGGCAAGAAGAAGATTGCCAGCATCACCCGTTATTCCACAGTCGGCCTCGGCCTCCTGATGGGTTTTGCGTACTTCGTGATGCTCCGCAACTACAACCTTCTTACCGACAACGGCTTCATGGTTGCGGTGGTCATTATCCTGACCTTCACAGCCGGTTCCGCTTTCCTGATGTGGCTGGGTGAGCAGATCAATGAATTCGGCATCGGAAACGGCATTTCCATGATCCTGTTTGCCAGCATCATCAGCCGTGTTCCCTCCATGGTCAACGATCTGTTTACGAACCTGGTCAACGGCGGCTTGAAGTGGTATGCGGCAATCGGCCTTGTGGTCGGCATGCTCGCTCTGATCCTCTTCATTGTCTTCATCAACGACGCCGAACGCCGGATTCCCATTACCTACGCAAAGCGCGTGGTTGGACGCAAGCAGTATGGCGGACAGAGCACCTACCTTCCCATCAAGGTCAATATGTCCGGCGTTCTGCCCATCATTTTCGCGCAGAGCATTGCATCACTTCCTGCTACCATTGCTGCGTTCCTTGCCGAACCCACCACGAAGTTCTGGATTTTCGTCAAGAATAACGTAATCAGCAACACAAGCACGATCTATGCAGTCGTTTACTTCATGCTGATCATTGGATTCAGCTACTTCTATTCCACCATTCAGTATAATCCCATCGAGATCTCCAACAATCTGAAGAAGAACGGCGGATTTATCCCCGGCTTCCGTCCTGGCAGACCCACCGGCGAGTTTATTGCCAAGGTCATCAACCGGATTGTTCTCTTCGGCGCCCTGTACCTGGGTGTTGTCGCAATTCTCCCCATTATTCTGGGCAACGTTGTCGGCATCAATTCCCTGGCGATCGGCGGCACCAGCGTCATCATTGTCGTCGGTGTTGCGCTTGAGACTTACCGCGCTCTTGAGGCGCAGCTGCTGATGCGGCACTATAAGGGATTCCTGGAGTAATTTGGGAGGAGAACCCATGAGACTGATTTTCTTAGGCGCCCCGGGAGCCGGAAAGGGAACGCAGGCGGCGCTTGTCAGCAAAGAGCTGAACATCCCGTCCATTTCCACCGGCAATATCCTGCGGGAGGCCGTCAGGAACGGTACTGA
>JAEEGL012769666.1_pt1 | contig 14897 bp, 17 predicted proteins | sample 9134231 | NCBI WGS metagenome assembly JAEEGL01 (sample SAMN16246548, study PRJNA631951) | gut metagenome | biome: gut microbiome; feature: rumen; material: fiber-attached | host: Bos | place: Iran: Karaj | collected 2018-10
AACCTGAAGAATTGTCATTATTTTAGTATTTTTTGTTATATTTAATTCAGAAAACATTTTTAAGTTTAATATAGTATGAAGAAAATCGTTTTAAAAAATTGTGATGTTAGGGAGTTCAACAACCTGATTAAGAAGTCTGCCTCACTTGATAATTTCATTTTCATCAATGTGCAGGGTAACAAGTTTGAGTCAACTGCCTATAATAAGAACAAGTCAGCCCTCAAGTCCATTTCCGCCAATCTTCAGGAATACTGTGAGGAGTTTGTGAATGAGCTTGGTGATGAACTTGTGAAGATTCAGTTCACCAATGCCAGTAAGTTGAGTTCTGTACTTGGACTTGTTGGTACAGACAATGTTGATGTGGTCTTCTACATTGAGGACAATGGTTATGCCAAGAAAGTGGTGGTGAACAACACAGAGGTCAACCTCACTGTTCCTGCTGCTGACAAGGAGGCTCTTGCATTCCTTGAGATTCCTGACCATGCCCGTCACACCATTTTTGAAGATGATTCAACCCTTGAGTATAAGGTTGGCATCACAGAGAATGAGTTCAAGTATCTCTCTCAGCTCTTCCAGTTGAACAAAGAGTCTTGCAGGGTCTGCTTCTCTATCAGTAATGATGTTGTCTTGGTCTCTGAAATTGAGAGTACTGATGAGAATGTCCGTGAGGCTGTCAATGGTCTTTTGGATGAGGGTAACATTCCTGAATTCAATGCCTTTGAGAAACTCTACACCAAGAGACTTACCCATGATACTTTTGAGAACCGCAGCAATGAGGGTTATCTCAAGTGTTTCAACAAGTCATATTTTGTCTGGATTGATTCAGATGAACACTATGATATCGAGTTCCACAGCAACAAGATCAAGTTCATCTCTGTGGACAGTAAGGGTACCAAGACCTATGTTGTTCTTACCCCTGTCCGTTTCGCTTAATCATCATTTCACATTTAATGAAAAAGAGAGGTCTTATGACCTCTCTTTTTTTATGAACATTCTATATTTATCATCAACTGCCTGGTCTAATAAGTAATCAATCACCTTGACTGCAAATGAATTGGTTATTTCACTTCCATCCTTTGGACAGATACATATTCTTGTTTCAACACCATAATAACCTTCCAGATTGAAAACATCTTCAATACCATCATACTTTGAAACAGTCACATCAGGTATGGATATACATTCAATCTTATTGTTATTGAATTCAATCCAGAGCATATACATCATGAGATCACTCTTCATAAAGAATGGCATGGCAATGGCACCATCTATTGGATAATCGATTGTATCTCTATTTGGGTGTTGACTTATATATGTATCACGAAGATATTCCCAGAACTCATATGAGTCCATATGATTGATGTCATCCTCTTTCCTGACAGTCTCTCCTGAACTCCTGTCCTGTATGTCAGACCAGATACTTTCCTTTACATCTGTTATCTTCTCAATCTTCTGTTCTAATGGTGTGTTTATCCTATCAAGAATAAAGTCAAGAACTTCAATAAAGAACTTGTTTGTGACTGGAACTCTTGCCTTGTCCTTTGGATATATGTCTATACAAACCACATCAAAATCATTTGTAGTGTGTATTGTGGAGAATTTTCTTTCAAATTCAAAACGACAATTCAAGGTTTCAATCACATCAAGTTGTGTGTTTATATAATCGCCATTATAATAAATGTATCTGTAATAACCACTTTCATCTTCATATAAACAAACAACAAGATATGTCTCTATTTGGTGATTATCTTCTATTTCAATGACACGTATATCATTATCACTATCTGTCTTGTAAATACTGTTCAGATATTCACAAAGTTCATTTATGTCAAGAAGGTCTATGTCATCCTCCTTTCTACCAATTTCACCACTACTCCTGTCCTGTATGTCAGACCAGATGGATTCAGTTAGTTTACTTAATTTCTTCATATTACTTGTTTTTTACTAATCTTACACAGCACTTGGAATCTGCATTTTGTGTTACTTGGTTAAATACTCTTTCATTTTCTGGTGAGTATGCAAGTTCAAAATGATTAAGAAAAAACACATGGATATCATTTGAATTATATTTAGTCACTTCAGATGTCCATCCATAAAATGCTTTACTTTCATCAAGTGTAAAAGGGTTACCTATCTTTGGAATATATTCAACTCCACATTTCTTGAATGAGAGTTTCCTGTCATCATCAAGATAGATATAGTTTGAATCATAGTATCTGTTGTGACCATCAAGTTCTGCAACTTCTTTTCTTGTAGGGAGTCTCCAAGTACTATTTTTTATGAGTTCATATGCTTCATGGAATGTGAATAACTCATCCCCATCACATATCAGATTTTTGTCAGCCCAGAGAACAGAACCACCCATATCAATAGGTTTCAATTCATGAAGATTTCCAACCTCATCCTCTTTCCTGATAGTCTCACCTGAACTTCTGTCCTGTATGTCAGACCAGATACTCTCAGTTATCTTCTTGTCTTTCACCAGGAACACAAATAGTTTGTTGATTGATTTGTTGAAATTGCTGATATCAAAATTGTATGAATTGTCAAATCCATATGCATATGCACCAGATGGGAATTTAGGATTAATCTCTTTTGTCCACATATGGAATCCTCCACTTCCATGGGTCTTGAGTTTTAATTCATCACCACTATCAAATTCAAGATGTCTACATTCATCATACCAGGAAATCCTGATATTCCATTTTAACTGGTTTACCTCATCAATAGTAGGGAGTCTCCAACCATTGTTATTGTAATCCTTTACATCATCAAAGTAGAACTTAACCTTACCATCAATCTCAAGGTTGTCAATCGCCCAATAGACTGTGGTGTTTGGTCCAAAATCAGTATAGTCAGGATTGAACTTGTCTTCATCCCTTACTACATCACCGGCACTCCTGTCTTGTATGTCAGACCAGATGGATTCAAATACTTGTTGATTATTCAAAAAGAACTCAATCAAGTTAACAAAGGTTTGATTGGTTACCTTACCATCATTCAATTCAAGTTCAAGATTGTTATTATGTATCCTTATCCATCTGAAATTGTCTGGAGATGCATCTATGATTTTTTTAATGGTTACATCTTTTACTTTAGTTTTCAATATAACCCTAATATTGACAAGTTCATCTTTTACATAACTTCCAAATATGACTACATCATTTGTTGGATCAACAACAATGTCCATATCATATTCTTTAAGGTAATGACTTTTGTCAAGAATCATAACCTTGTCCTTATAGTTCTTAATGATATATAACCAAAAGGATTCCATATCCATATTATTTACATCATCTTCCTTCCTGGTAATCTCTCCTGAACTCCTGTCCTGTATGTCAGACCAGATACTCTCAGATATTTTACTTAACTTCTTCATAATTAAAATGGTTCAATATCTTCATCATCTTCATCATCTTCATCATCCCTTTCATCACCAAGCTTGACAAATACAAGTCCCGATGTATTCTGTGGACATCCTTCATCTGGGTCAATTCCATCACTCTCTGCCTTTACATATCCCATCTTCTCATATTCTTCTGTGAGTTCCTTTTCCAAATCATCATACCACCAATTCCAGTCAGCAAATGAAAAACTATCTACATATTCTATGTTATAGTCTTCAAATTCATCACGCACATCCACATCAGTCGGGTCATCATTTCTGTAATACCAGATCGCTGTACCCTTACTGAAATTGGAATCATCAACATCAAACAAAGTGTAATATGCATATTCTGACATATGTCCTTCATCAAAAATCCTTGTTACATATTTCCTGATGATGTCTTGTATGGGTTTATGAGGTATGTCATTAATATGGGCTTCATTCAACATATCTTCAATGAGTTCTTCCTTTGATTTTTCAGTGAATTCCCTCAAAACATATACATCATATATGCCTTTATTTTTTGGAGAATCCATAACATCATATGAACTTTCTCCAAATGCACCGACATATTCTGTATTACCATGTATCAAGGTAGAACCATTATCAGGTTTGTTGAATGCAAAGCAAGACCATTTTTCAGAATTTTCTTCCTCATAATCCTTACCCATTGACATGAATAAATCAGTGAATCTATATGTCACATTATCTATGTCAAGTTTGAGGACTATCTTACCATCCTCTTTCCTTATAGTTTCACCTGAACTTCTGTCCTGTAAGTCAGACCAGATACTTTCTGATAGTTTACTTAATTTTTTCATATGCTTATCAATATTCCCAGTGAATCCACAAGGTCATCAATGGGTTTTATGTTTTTATAATCTAATTCATTCTCCTTACAGAACTTCCAGAATGGACATCTCTCAATGTCAGGGTCTTTTATCCTGTTCTCAATGAAAGCTTGAATCATGTCTTCCTTCTTGGCATTTCCCTTTCCTGACAGGTTCTTCTTTCCTTCAGTAGGGGAGATGATGACCAGACAGTCTTCACCAAAATCCTCAAGTAGTTTTATCCTGAGGAATGAGTTGAACAGTGCCAGGTCTAGGGTTGAGGATGATATACTTCCATAAGAGAATCCTTCAAGTCCTATGACCACATCTTCATCACCAACCAATTCTACCAGTCTGTTTGAGATTTTGTTTGCGATCATCTTCGCAGCCCGCATCTTTGTTCTCTGCTCTTCCCTGTAATCTTTCTTCTCTATCTCTCTGGTATATGGATTGAGTTCCATAATCTCTGACAATTGCTGGTGATACTGGAATGTCTTTGCCTTACTTCCCTTCCAGTCCTTCCCATAATCATCAAAGAAAGAGATGAAAGAATACTCACCATCCTTATAGATGCATATCGCAGGGGATATAATTGAAAAATCAATGGCAATTTTTATCATTTTAATATGTTTTTTATGTTTTTTAAAAACTCTCTTCTTGTTTTATTTGCACAAAGTATTTTTACATTGTTATTTATCATACATTGATGTTTTGCTTCAAATTTTCCATCTGTATAATCATTTCTATTAAATGGGCAAATCATTTTATCTCCATCAAAAAATTGTCCACCTTTTACTTCATATAATTTTCCATTTATTAAAAAATCGGGTTGATAATAATATGTTTTATTATCATACATATAGTTTAATAAAATGTTTGGATGGTATTCAAATGAAAAATTATTATCAACACAATAACAATAAACATCTATTTCCCATTTGCTATCAAAATAAATTCCATTAAATAATAATTTATGCTTTTTGTTTTTAGCAAACTCATAGGTTTGTGATGCCCATTTTCCATTAAATTTTTCTAATTGTGCTGCCTTTCTTTTTTGAATTATACAATTCTTTTCATATTCAGATTTATTCTCCCAATTTTGTTTTAATAGTTCACCTCTATTAATTGATTCTTTTCTTTTTAATTCATCGGGTTTATTTACCCAAGAATTATGTATTGATTTTCCTCTTTTTGAATATTCAAGTTTTTTTATTTCTTCAGATTTTAAAGAATTTGTTTTCAATAATGATTCTCTTTGTTTTTGAAATCTTTTTACTTTATTTTCATTACTTTCATTCTTAAAATATTCTTTATATCCATTTGCTCTTTTTTCTATTAATTCTTTATCTTTATTGGAACATTTTATACAACAATGTTTAGAATATCCACTACTAAAAGAAATAAATCTACATCTATTTCCACAAACATTACAATATCCTAATTTTAAACTATAATCATTTTGAAAAAAATGATATAATTTTTGAGAAAATTTAAAATCATTTGGATATGTAATATTAGATAATTGTATATAAAAATTCTCAAAGTATTTTTTGAATACTTTCTCTTTACAATAATCTCTATGGGTCAATAAAAAATTATATAATTCTTCTTTTGTTATCATTTCAAAGGTACTCCTTTTTCTCCATTAATTTCTGGTTCTTCCCTCAATGCATACTCATTACTGTATTTGTACACATAGAACTTCTTCTTTTCAAGTCTGTATTTGATACTTCTCTTTTCCTGGATACTCAGGTCTGAATATTTCACAGGATTATAATGTTTGACACCATTGGCTTCCATAGTATAATTGTCTGACCCATGTGATGTGTTATGGTAGATAGATAGATACCAGGCATCCTCATATTTGAAATAGATCCTTATTACATTTGGTTTCTCTATGTTCATTGTCTTTTCAAGAGGCCATATGATGAGGTCATATAAAAAATCCCAAAGGCGGAGTTCTTCCTTCTTATACTTTGGTGCATCATCAAGAGGTATGTTCCTCCACCAGTTTTCATAGTCCTGTGGTTTGATGTCTTCTTTCCTTATAGTCTCTCCACTACTCCTGTCCTGTATGTCAGACCAGATACTCTCTTTAATATATGTCTTAAAATCTGGTATCATTTCTTTTCAAGTATTTTTAATATTTTGTGGTTGTCATCTGTGGTGTTGTCCAAGACAAAATCAATAACTTCTTCACAGAATTTTGGAGTTATTTTACCATCCTTTGGTTTTATTTCAAAATCAATCCAATGATCCATTCCATCAAATGTGGATATCTCTGGTGAATAAGTATCTTTAATTTTATTGAACAACTGATGTATATCATCTTTAATGGGCATCACAAACTTTCTTAATGATTGTGATGTATATCTATCTGGATCTATAGAAGTAAAACACACACTATCTTTATATATATTTACTGCCGAAAATGCATTTAACCCAAGAACCTCATAAATTGGTACACGGATATAATCATCCTTAAACTTAATATCATCCATATTTACAAAACTAACAAAATAGTGGTCTTTGATAAATTCACAAATACTACTGAACTCATCTTCTTTCCTTACAATCTCACCAGCACTTCTGTCCTGTATGTCAGACCAGATACTTTCATTTGTTCTTCTGAAAATACAAGGTTTAACAGTATCATTATCTACATCATTTATGTTATCTATGATGAAATTCAAAACTTCAAGAACATATGAATTGTTTACTTTCCTACTTTTGTCTTTTGGATTTATAATTGTATAGAATTTATAATCAGGGTCATCATCCAATAAATCAAAATTCTGGTCTAACTTTGCCCATAATTTAGGTATATATTCTTTGATTGAACTGTGTGTATATACCACACCTTCATTATACTCAAAATATATTGCACCCAATTTTATCATTTTTACACCACAGGCACAGATGGGTATGAAAATATGGGAAGTATCTGTTCCTTTGTAGTTTAAAATATCATATGGTGTATTATCAATCCTGTAGTTTTTTCTTATATAGGCAATAAAATCATCAGGATCAAGAAGATTGACATCATCTTCTTTCCTACTAATCTCACCACTACTCCGGTCTTGAAGGTCAGACCAGATACTCTCTGTTATTTTACTCAGCTTCTTCATCTACTGTAAACCAGTTTTTAGTGTATTCCTTATATTTCTTGAAGTTCTTCACTGTTGTTGCCGTGATTGGGATGGCAATATTTACACCACCATAATTATTAAATTCATAGGTGATGAAATCAACATCATCCAATTCCGGGAAGGTGTCAATCATACATTCTTTATAATCTTTCAAACAGGTATCAGTACTACCTTCACCATATTTTTTACGATATTCTATATCCCAGTAATTAACATCTGATTCACTGATTAATTGTAAGACATAATCACCCTCATAATCAGATTTATTATGCTTTTGATATGTTGACTTAATAAGTCCAGACTTATTTCTTGGAAGATATGCAATGTCTCCACCAACTTCTTTCAGTTTGGTTGCAATACCTCTACAAATTGAGACATAATCATCTTCAATCACCCTGTCCTCAAAGTCATCCAGGTCAAAGTCTTTCATCTCATCATATGTCCAGAATTCGGCAATCAGGTCTGTTCCATGCCCGCCATCATATATGAGATATGCATAAGGTGCTTCAAATGCCCTGATGTTTTTCATTTCTTCTGTGGAATATGCCTTATCCCTGATATTCAAGATAGCAACTCTATAATCAACATAACTATCATTGTAATTAAGGATTTCTTTTATGAATTCATCATAATAAGAATCAGAAGCATTTTTCAGGTAGATATCAACATCAATGCAGGTGTGTACCTTGATACCATCTTCTTTTCTCCTCACTTCTCCGGAACTCCTGTCCTGTATGTCAGACCAGATTGATTCTGTTATTTTACTCAACTTCTTCATATTGTTAAAATAATGATACAATATTTATGGATTTTTGTTATATTTATATTGTTAAATGTTATTAATTAAAGTTATAGAATATGGCTATAGAAAAAGTAAACCCAAGTCATCCAGATAAACTCTGTGATAGGATTGGAGGTGCAATTGTAGATCTTTGTTACACAAAACAAGAAAATCCAAAGGTTGCTGTTGAGGTTCTTTTGGGACATAGACTTTGTACAATTATTGTTGAATCAAGTGTGAATTTGAATGAAAGTGATGTTTTACCAATTGTTCATAGAATAGCAGGAGAAGATGTTGTGTTGAAACTCATTTCTGTTCCACAGGATGAACATCTTGCACATAACCAGGATGGACAGATTCGCTGTGGTGATAATGGAATCTTTAGAGGAGAACCACTTACAAATGAGGAAATGGTTTTGAGTGAGATTGCTCAACGGATTTATGAAATGTATCCTACAGATGGTAAATATATTCTTGATGAGAAGTCTGGAACATTGATTGTATGTCAGAGTTGTTGTGATTCACAGGAACTCAAGGAGTGGTTGGAGTTTGAATATCCGGAGTATAAAATTATTGTAAATCCTTTGGGTGATTGGTCAGGTGGCCCGGATGTTGATACTGGACTTACTGGTAGAAAAATTGGTTCAGACTTGGGTGGATCTATTACAGGGGGTTCTATACAAGCTAAAGATTGCTCAAAATCAGATGTTTCTGTTAATATCTATGCTTTCCTTGAAGCACAGAGAACAGGGAAATCACAGCATTTTTTCTGTGCTATTGGTGATACAGAAATAAATGGTATTCCATATTCTGAAATTGTAAAAATGGCAAAAGAGTATATTGACTCAATTGGTGGTTTTGAAAAATTGGGTGAATGGGGTCTTTGGTAATAAAAAAGGAGAGAAATCAAATTCTCTCCTTTAATTTTTCAATATCATTCTTTCTTAAAATTATAACACCATTTTTAATCATACATTGATGTTTTGCTTCTGCTAATTCATCTTTATAATTATTTCTATTATATGGACATATCATTTTATTTCCTTCAAAGAATTGATTACCTTTTACTTCATATAATTTTCCATTTATAAGAAAATCTGGATGATATTGATGTGTTTCATTATTATATAAATATTCAAAAGTTATATTTGGTTGATATTCACAAGGAATATTATTTTCTTTACAATATTGATAGACTTTTACTTCCCAAGAACTGTCAAAATATATACCATCATAAAGAATTCTCTTTTTCTTTTTATGAGACCAATCTTTTGTTTGTGAATAATTTATTACTCCATATTTTTCTTGAAGTGTTATAATTCTCTTTTCTTTCACAATTGGTGATTCTAACCCATATTCATATCCATACTTATTTAAATTTGTTTGTTTCACTTTTTCTTTAATTTTTTGAGATTGTAGAGGGTTTTCAACACCTAATTTTTTCAAATTTGTTTCTTTTACTTTATTCTTTATTATTTCTGATTGTGTTGGATTTTCAACACCCAAGTTTTTTAAATTTGTTTCTTTTATTTTATCCTTTATTAATTCAGATTGAAAAACATTTTTTGACCCATATTTTATAATGTTTGTTTTTTCAATTTTATCTCTGACTTCTTTTGATTTGAATGGGTGAGATGTTCCATATTTTTCCATTGATGTTTTTGTGATTCTATCTTTTCTTTCATTTGTTTGGGAATAAAATTCTTTTCCATATTTTTCAATACATGTGTTTTTCTTTTTAAATAAAACATCTTTATCTAATGCTGAACAAGAAATTGAACAATGGTTTGTATATCCAATATTAAAACCAATAAATTTACATCTATTACCACACACTGGACAAGTTCCCAATTTTAAATTTGGGTCATTATAAAAATAGTGATATAATTTTTGTGAAAATTTAAAATCTGAAGGAAAATCCCAAGACAGAACATATTGATAATAATCTGGAAATTTTTTAATAAACAATTTTTCTTGACAATATTGTTTACCATGTTCTTTAAGAAATTGAAAAACTTCTTCTATATTCATAAATACTATGTTATTGTATATAACAGAGCAGGTGATGATGTTTGGAGACTAATCATCTGCTCTTACTATATTTATGAAAAAATATTATTCTATTTGTTATATTTAGTGTATGGAAAATAGAATGATATGGTTAATAGCAGATACTCATTTTGGGTATAAAGGAGATGATGAAGAAATTTTAAATGATTGGATTGGATATTTTGAAGATGTGGTTATTCCAATTATGAAAAAAGAAGTAAACCCAGGTGATATTTTAATTCATCTGGGGGATTTGTGTGATAACAGGTCAACGGTCGGTCTTAATACTATGTGTAGAGTTATTCATTTATTTGAACAATTCTCTGAAATCTTCAAGGACATCAGGATAACTGTGGGTAATCACGACATCTTGAAGAAATCAACCAATGACATCACATCCATCAATATGTTGAAGCACATTCCCAATGTGAAGGTCTATTATACCCCACAGGTGGAGGTGATTGATGGGAAGACCTGCCTGTTCAACCCTTGGATAGAAAATCCTGAAAGGGAAAGAGAAGTGCTATCCGGTGTGAATGTAGATTATATCTTCGGTCATCTGGAAATCAATGGTTCACAGGTATCCAACAGGTCCGGTGTGAAAATCAATGTTGCCGGAGGTGTCCAGGGTGATGACTTCAAGACTGCACAGGTCTATGCAGGACATATCCATATCCGTCAGGACAAGAAGAACATCCATTATGTTGGTAACCCTTATCACAAGGACAGGGGTGACAGGGACAATACAAAGGGTATAACTGTACTTGACATCAAGTCTGGTAAGACCAGGTTCATTGAGAACACGGTGTCTCCTAAATTCCTGAAGGAAAATATCTATGACCTTCTCAATGTGACTGTTGGTGAGTTGAAGGAGAGGTGGAAGAACAACAGGGTTGAACTGCATATGAAGAGTAGTGACATCACCAAGTGTACTTTTGATGAACTCTGTTCCACACTGGATAACTGTTACAAGAGTTTCCTTCCTGTGGGAGATAATGTGATGCAGGAACTGAATACCAATAGTGAGATCAACTTCAATGATGCCAAGAGCAGTGATGATTATATCGAGGATTTCCTTCACAACCAGGACTTAAATGAGGATATGATGAAGGGTGTCCAGGAAAAGATGAATGAATACAGAGACAGATTATGATAAAGTTTCAAGCAGTAAATGATGTGGTTATCCTGGTGAAGGACAGTAGTGTGAAGGAATCACCTCTTATCCTTCCTGAGCCAAAGTCACAGAACCCATATGAGATTCCTGAACCATACACGGGTACTATTGACAGTGTTGGTAAGGAGAATGAATGGAAGAAAGGTGACAGGATTGTCTTTGCAGATATGGGGGGTATTTATATGAAGGTGGATGACACAGAGTATGTGGTCATCACACCTGATATGATTATTGGTAAATTATAGTTTTATGGAAAAGACATTATATAGTAAGACATTCGGTTCCAAGAAACAGTTTCTGAAGTGGTTTGAAGAACACAGTGATGAGATTGACTGGGACTATGATGTCGAGTTAAGTTGGTATTATAAGGAGGATGAATAATGAATTTTGATGATATATTCAATAATTCTTTTGAGAAGAAGGTTGAAGATGAAAATTTAGTGAACACCAGGGTCAATGAATGTAGGGACTTGCTTGTCCAGAAGTTTGGTGACATCAAGTTCCTTGAAGAAGGTCACCAGTACTTCATAGGTGATAAGGAATACATACCTGTAAGTAACATCATCAAGAGGTATGAACCAGTTGTTGACTGGGACCAGAAGGCTGCAGATTATGCACTGAAATGGCACAAGAAGAAGGAAGATGTACAGAAAGAGTGGAAACTCAACAACTTGAAATCCACCATCTCCGGTACCAGGACACATGAGTTTGGCGAGTCGGTGATCAATTTAAAGTGTGGTCATCCAGAATTAATTTGTGAACAAAACAAACCACAATATATAAAAGAATATAATGTTTTAATACCAACATATCCAAAAGAAGAGGCAATTATTCATTTTGTTAATGAACTTGAAGATAATTTACATCCTGTTGGCGCTGAATTTAAATTATCAAGTAAATATATTGAAAATACTCTTCCTATTTGTGGAACTTGTGATATTTTGTTTTATAATAGTGATAATGACACATTTGTTTTGGGAGATTGGAAAACTAATAAAAGTTTAACAAAAGAGTATTCAAGAACATATGGTATTATGTTGACTGGGTGTGTTTCTAATATGATTAGTGAACCTATTTCAGAATATACAATACAATTTAATTTATATCAAAAAATGTTAGAATCTATAGGTGTTCATATTAGTGATAGAATTCTTGTTTGGTTAAAAGAAGATGGAACATATGAAAGGATACATATAGATAAAATGAGTGATGATGTGATAAATAAAATAATGAGAGGATTGAAATAATCAATCCTCTTTTTCATAAATATAATAAGAGGATTTCCTTTTATGTGGATTGGGGAATCCACCAGAAAATCCTCTAATACAAAAGTACAAGATATTTATGACAAAGCAAGAAGTATTCAACTTCTTAAATTCTGGTATAGATAAATCTGGTTATCTCAAAAAAGAAATAGGATTTAAGAAGAAATTTCCTGAACTCTATGATGAGTTTTTAAACACTCAATTTCCTTCTGAAATTGAAAACTTACCATTCAAACAAAAATTATGGCATTTCTTAAAAGAGGATTACTATATTCATACTTGTAAGATATGTGGGAATGAAGTTTCATTTGAAAGTAATACACAATTATGGGGGTATAAAAAATATTGTTCAGGAAGATGTGCCAATAGAGATAAAATGGTTAGAGACAAGATTAAGCAAACTTGTATAGAAAAATATGGTGAGGATTATTATTCTAAAACATTTGAATATAAAAATAGAGTAAAAGAAACTTGTATAGAAAAATATGGTGTTGATAATTATTCAAAAACAAATGAGTTTAAGGATAAATTAAAACATACTTGTTTAGAGAAATACAATTCTGAACATTATTTACAATCTAATGATTATAAAGAAAAATCAAGAAGAACATTACATAATAAATATGGTGTAAATAATATATTTCAAGATGAAAGATGTAAAGAAAAAATAAAACAGACAAATTTAGAGAGATATGGTGTTGAAAATTATTCTCAGACAGATGAGTATATTGATAAATTTAAAAAGACATCTCTTGAAAGATATGGTGTTGAACATTATGCTCAAAGTAATGAATTTGCAAAATATCACAGAAAACAGATTAATTATGATGGTTTGACATTTGATTCATCTTGGGAAGTAATAGTTTATCAATATTGTAAAAATAATAATATACCTTGTGAATATCAACCAAATATTACATTTGAATATGAGTATAATGGAAAGAAACATTATTATCATCCAGATTTTTTAATAGATGGTAATTTATATGAGGTTAAAGGTGGTCAATTTTTTGATGGTGATAAAATGATTAACCCATATGATAGACATCAAGATAAATTATATGAAGCAAAACATCAATGTATGATTAAAAATAATATTATTATATTGAAAGATATTTCTGATGAAACAATAGATAAGATTTTGAAAGGTGAGGATTAAATCCCCACCTTTCTCATAAATACTCTATATACCTTCATAATATAATGGGTACAATAAAATCATTTAAGAAATTCATAGAAGAATCCATCTGGTCTGATATACAGGACAGGAGTTCTGGTGAGGTGGTTAGGAAAGAGGATGATGTCAATCTTCTTGACCTTAATGAATTCTATAATTATATCAAGGATCAATATAAGACAAAGGTTGAATATATTGACCTGGAGGCAATGGGTGTAAGAAACGAAGATGTTCTTGGTGTTGATATCACAGAAAATGTTATATTATTCTACAAGCCTAAAAGAGGTCATATTGTGTTGTCCTGGTCAAGGGTAAAAATACCAATGCCTTTCTTTGATGAACTTGCTGACAGGTTCAAGATAGAGAATACGGCAGCTATGAGGAGAATCATAACTGAAAAGGATGGAAGTTGTACAAACAAGACCTTTGTTGATGCAATTGAGTTTTTCCTTGGACATAAAGAGAGTATGATGAATGAAAGTATATGGTCTGACATACAGGACAGGAGTTCAGGTGAGGCTGTAAGGAAGGAAGATGAGATGACTCAATCAGATTTTGATGCTCTTGATGATTGTATATTCGAGTTTGCAACAAGAGTTGTTTGGGATAATTGGAAATATAGTAGAGAATCTTTCTGTAAGTGTGTAAATGATTATACTAGATATTCTACAACAGGCGCAAAAGCAAATGTTGATAATATTTTGAAATATGTTAATTCACATTGGGCTGAATTGAATACTGAATTAGATGATGCTATTGAAAGAGAACAAAATGAAAAGGATGAAGGTATGAATGAGTCCATCTGGTCTGACATACAGGACAGGAGTGCTGGTGAAGTAACCAGGAAAGAGGATGCTTATGATATTGATGAAAAAGAATTAGAAAGAGGTATAGATGTCTGTATCAGAAGATTTGTAATACAATCTGTCTATTATGACAGATATGATAAATCCCCAGATGCTTTTTATGACTGTATGAAGAACTGGGATGAAAATATAGTTACAAGAGCTCAGTTATATGACAGAAGACATGAAACATATATTAATCCAAAAGATGTGATACCTTCATTTATCAGGAATAACTG
>JAEEGL014582875.1_pt1 | contig 14897 bp, 10 predicted proteins | sample 9134231 | NCBI WGS metagenome assembly JAEEGL01 (sample SAMN16246548, study PRJNA631951) | gut metagenome | biome: gut microbiome; feature: rumen; material: fiber-attached | host: Bos | place: Iran: Karaj | collected 2018-10
GGAAAGAACCACATGACGGGGCCGGCGACGATTACGATATACGGCGGAACGTACACGGCGAACGCTGAGCCGACGGGCAACGAGTGGTGGAGCTACTTCTGCGCGCCGATTTATGCTGCGGCGAGCGGGACGATCACGATCGAGGGCGGCACGTTCAACGGCTATTACGGCATTTCGGATCGGTATGCGGATGTTGAGCAGACGCTTACGATCAAAGGTGGCACGTTCAATGCGAGCTCCGATATTGACGTGTTCGTGAGAGAGGTAAGCGGCTCCGGCGGCACGGCAAACCGGACGATCAAGGCGACATTTGACACGCTGAAGGTACCGGAAGGGTACAAGTGGGCAGCCGACGGCGAAGGCGTCTATAAGCTGGTAATGAATGAGTACACGGCGGCGGAAGTTGACGCTATGATCGACGCAATTGAGGAACCCATTACGCTGGAGAGTGCGGGCGCCATTATGAACGCGCGCGACGCCTATGAGGGCCTGACGGAAGCGGAAAAGGCACAGGTTCAGAACCTGGCTAAGCTGGAGAGAGTGGAAGCGGAGCTCGAGAGCCTGCGAGCCGAAAGCGCTCTGGCAGAAGGAATTAAACTGAGCCACGAATACGTAATCCTGAACGAGGACGACCAGCTGCAGCTGTCTGTTCTGAACCTCAAAGAGATCGGTAACGTTCCGATTGAGTGGAGCGTCGAGGACGACACAAATAAGGACTGGGCTTACGATGAGGATCTCATCGACGTGGATGACGGCCTCGTAACGGCGTTCAGCCCGTTCAGACTGGAGAACGGAAAGCTGATTACAACGGCCTATGTCAAGGCGGCGGCATTGGGCAAAGACGGCGTGTATCACTACGCACGCTGCCGCGTGGACGTCATGGCTGATGATCTCGGCGACGACCTGAGCGGCTACGGCGTGCGTCTGATCGACACCAAGGTGAAGGTGCCTCTGCTCCTGACGGACTATGCAAGTGTCCGGGTACAGCTGACACTGAAGCAGGATATCGTCTCGACAATGGCTGACGGTGACGAGCCCGAATCCATTGACCTGACGGGCGACGCAGCCATCCAAAGCGCGGTCTTTGCAAACCGCGAAGCATCACAGGTCTTTGATCTGAGAGTGAAGGACGACCGTACGCTGGAGATCATCCCGAAGAGCAACTTCGTCACAACAAATGCGGCGGTCCTCAAGACCGTCAAGGGCAGCTACAAGTCCGCGATCACCGTTATGGTCAACGACAAGCCTTACACGACGGATCAGGTTCTGACCCTGACGATTGACAAAAAGCTGCCGAAGGTGACGGTGAAGGCTGTCAAGCTCAACAGCTTCTATGATGACATGCAGAAGCTGGTCATCACCGGAGGCGCGGTTGAGTCTGTCACGGCAGTCGGCGCGCCCGGCTGGATGACGCTCGACAAAAACGAGCTGGCGATCCGCTTTAACCTCGGTAAGAACAACGCAAACCAGAACCTGAAGGCGAGCACGAAGCTGAATCTGAAGGTGCAGCTGAAGGGCTGGGCAATTGAAAACGACGTCAAGATCAGCGTCAGCGCAGCGCCGACGGTGCCAAAGCTGAAGTTTACGCCCGCGACCCTGACGGTCAATCCTCTGACGGGCGATACAGCCTCTGCCGTCTGGACCATTACACCGGCGGTCTTTGCTGAGGACGACGTCGTCATCAGCAAGGTCATCGAGGGCAAGGCGAGCCAGGTCAACACTGGGGATCCGTACAGCTTCGAGGCATACGGACTGAACTGCGAGGTCGACGACGGACGTCTCACTGTGACGACGGGCGAGAGCTTCAGCAACGCGAAGGCGAGGACCTTCAAGGTCTTCCTGAGTGTGGACGGCGTGGAATACCCGGTAACAGTGAAGACCTTGAAGGCGGCAACGCCGGTCACGATGGCAGTGAAGGCAGCGGGCAGCATCAACATGGATATCCCGTCCAGCCCGGTGAAGCTCACGGCCACGATCAAGAACTTCAACAAGAGCGCCGCGGAATATGAGATCACAAAGATTGTCGCGGCCGGTACAACAGAGGATATCCGGGGCAAGTTTAATATTGAACCGGACGGCAATGTCTTTACCATTACGGCCGACGACGAAGATCTGCAGGCCGGCGCCTACGAGGCGACCGTAACGGCAACGGACGCGGATGACGAGCTGGTGGCGACACAGACGGTGAAGTTCAATGTAACCAGGAAGCCGCTTACTGCGACTGTGACGGTGAAGGCGAAAGGCAATATCGACGTGCTCCGGGCGGCAAGCACCTCTGTCGTGCTGACGCCGAGCTTCAAGAACTGTTACATCCATGATTTCGTCGGCATTGAGGTTCAAAATAAGAGCAAGGCACCTGTCACGGAGAAATTCGGCTATGATGAGCTGGAAGACGGCACTGTCGCGGTCTTCATCAAGGAAGGACAGGCAGTCTCCCATGCGGACAAGTACACGGTCTCGCTGAAGTATAAGATCAACGATACGGAAACGGTGATCGCCTCCAAGCCCGTTACACTGAGCGTGAAGCAGGGCAAGGCCGCTGTGAGCATCAGCAGCAAGGCTGTGAAGCTGTTCAAGAACGACCGCTTCAGCACCGGGGAAGTGACGATCAGGATCACGGATCCGACCCTGACCGGCATCAAGGACAAGGGCATCAAGTTGGTATCCCCGAAGGTGAACGGCGTAGAGGTCTTCGAACTGCACGAACTCGGAAACGGCGTCTACGCCATCGCGTTCAAGGACAATACGCCTCCAAACCCGAACTGGAAGTACAAGGGAGGGACCGCAAAGATCCAGGTCTTCCTGGAAGGCAATGAGACGGCGAAGGCCAACGTGACATTCAGCGTGAAGGTGAACGTTGGGTAAGAATCCCGGACCCAAACCGTATAAACAAAAAGAGTGGGGCTGCCTGCGGGCAGTCCCACTTCAGTCTTATATGGATGCGCTTCCGGATCACAGCATTGCGCTCTCCAGATAAGTCTCCGGCTCCAGACTTTTGGTGAGCGTCGGCTCCATAACGGTAGCTTTGGCGATTACCATTTTCCCTGCCGGGACGGAGTGCGTCAGCCAGACGCTGCCGCCGATGACGCAGTCATTTCCGATCCTGGTATCTCCGCCGAGAATGGTGGCGCCGGAATAGATGACGACGCGGTCGCCGATGTCCGGATGGCGCTTGATCCCTTTCACCAGGGTGCCGTCCTCACCGACGGCAAAGCTCTTTGCTCCGAGGGTGACGTGCTGATACAGTTTCACGTGTTCCCCGATGGTGGTTGTCTCGCCTATGACAACGCCGGTTCCGTGGTCAATGAAGAAGTAGTCGCCGATTGTCGCACCGGGGTGAATATCGATCCCGGTGAGACGGTGCGCGTATTCTGTCATGACCCGCGGCAGAAGCGGGACGTCCTTTCCATAGAGGATGTGTGCCAGCCGATACGTGCTGATGGCAGTAAAGGCCGGATAGCAGAGAATGATCTCATCCAGACTCTTCGCGGCGGGGTCGCCGGCATAGGCTGCCTCCAGATCCGTCTGCAGCTGCCGGCGAACTTCCGGCAGCCCGAGCAGCAGTGCGGAGATTACTTCATCCGCCTGGGGAGAATCTGGGAAAAGCGGGGAAAGGCAGGCTTCCAGGTGAAGCACGGCTTCCCTCAGCGTGCCCTGGCGGGACACGGAGTCCGGCGCATGGCGGGGGAACAGCGCACGGATCAGGAGGTCTGTCAGGGCTTCTGCATGCCGGCAGAAGCTGGAATAATCCTCGCCCTCGGGCCAGAGCGCTTGCTCTGCCCGGGTGAGCTCATCCGCTGTGGTTTCGATCAGCTGCATCAACGCTTTATCCATATCATTTAACCTCAGTCGGCAAACAGCGGCGTGGAGAGATAGCGGTCGCCGGTATCCGGAAGCAGCGCAACGATCGTCTTGCCTTTGTTTTCCGGTCTCTTTGCAAGCTGGATTGCTGCCCAGACGGCAGCGCCGGACGAAATGCCGACCAGCACACCCTCGCTTCTGCCAACCTGCTTTCCTGCGGCAAAGGCATCTTCATTTGCCACGGGGATGATCTCATCATAGATTCCGGTGTCCAGCACGTCGGGAACAAAGCCCGCGCCGATGCCTTGAATCTTATGCGCTCCCGCGATTCCTTTGCTCAGTACAGGGGAAGAGGCGGGTTCCACGGCTACGATCTTTACCGCGGGGTTCTGCTCCTTCAGATACTCGCCCACACCGGTCAGCGTGCCTCCGGTGCCTACGCCGGCGACAAAGAAATCCACCTGCCCGTCGGTATCCGCCCAGATTTCCGGACCCGTCGTTGCTCTGTGGGCTGCCGGGTTTGCGGGGTTGACAAACTGGCCGGGGATGAAAGCATTGGGGATCTCTTTTGCCAGCTCATCTGCCTTGGCGATCGCGCCTTTCATACCCTGGGAGCCTTCTGTCAGCACCAGCTCCGCGCCGTATGCCTTCATCAGCTGCCGGCGCTCCAGGCTCATGGTTTCAGGCATGACGATGATAATCCGATAGCCCCGTGCTGCCGCTACAGAGGCCAGCCCGATCCCGGTGTTGCCGGAGGTCGGCTCAATAATAACAGATCCCTCTTTCAGCAGGCCTTTTGCCTCGGCGTCATCGATCATGGCTTTTGCAATGCGGTCCTTGACGGAACCGGCGGGATTGAAGTACTCCAGCTTGGCAAGGATCCTGGCCTTCAGGCCTTCCGCTTTTTCAACGTGTGTGAGCTCCAGCAGCGGCGTTTTACCAATCAGCTGATCGGCGGATGTATAAACAGCAGACATGATTATTCCTCCTGAATGATGATTGATTTGATTTGTTTTGGACTTTTACAGTGATCCTTTGTCGAAAAATGCATTCAGGGTCGACATCGTCTGAGGAAGAGATTCATAAGCAGCACCTCATTTTCAATACTCCCACGGGAACGCTCTGTATCGGGAGCAGTGCCGGGGGAGAGAATCAAAAAACCGGAGAGCCCGAACGGGCTCTCCGGCAGAATACAGTACCGGCAGAGAACTCATTTGGGCATGACAAATTGAGTACGCATCTCACAGCGCACACAACAACATGCCATACCTTTGCGGTTCTTCTTCATCTTACACTCCGTTGAGACTGCATTGCAGAGCTCAATTCCTACAGAATTTATATGGATAATAACACGGCGTTCATGCTTTGTCAACAGAAAAAAGAAAAAGTCCGGAGAAACAGGTTCTCCGAACTTTTTGGTGACCCGGACGAGAATCGAACTCGTGTTACCGCCGTGAAAGGGCGGTGTCTTAGCCGCTTGACCACCGGGCCATATAAAAGGCGCAGACTTGACTGCGCCTTTCTGGTAGCGGCACCTGGATTCGAACCGGGGACACTGCGGGTATGAACCGCATGCTCTAGCCAGCTGAGCTATGCCGCCATTCCAAATAGCAAGTGGCATTCTAACAGAATTCTGGCTTCTTGTCAACAGTTTTTTTACAATGTGCTCTTGCAATTCCGCTCAGCCTGTGATACTCTAACGCAAACTCACGTGAAGGTATATTGCGGAGTGTAATTTGAAAGAATGAATGACAGAATAATCTACGAAAAAACTCAGGAAAAAAAGCTTTTCCCACATGTGGGTCAGCGTATTACCAAAACGACAATTGCAGTGTTTATCTGCCTGATTATCTATTATCTGCGCGGCTATCGCGGTGCCGAAATGCCGACGGAGGCCTGTATCACGGCGATCATCTGCATGCAGCCCTATGTCCGGGATACCAGGGACTACGCCATCAGCCGCTTTGCCGGTACATTGATCGGCGCGGTCTGGGGACTTCTTTTCCTGCTTCTGCTGCTGATTTTTCCGTTCATGGGAAGCAGCCTGCCCCTGCTGTATGCGAGAATGGCGATCGGTGTGCTGCTGTCGCTGTACACGTCCGTGCTGCTTCGAAAGCCTGATACGGCCAGCCTCGCGGCAATTGTATTTCTCTGCGTGGTCATATCCTTTCCGGATATCGAGTCGCCGCTGGTTCAGGCAGCAATCCGGATCCTGGACGTGTTTATCGGAACCACAGTTGCGATCGGGGTAAACGTCTTTCGGCTGCCCAGGGAGAAACAGCCGGACAAAGTATTCTTCATTCGCACGAAAGATCTGGTGCCGGACCGCTTTTCACAGATCAGTCCCGCCGCAATGTACCGGCTGAACTATCTCTATGACGACGGGGCAAAAATCTGCCTGATGTCGGAACATGCACCGGCCTTTTTCATCCTGCAGATGAGCGCCACAAAGCTGAACGTACCCCTGATCGTGATGGATGGGGCGGCGATCTACGATTACGGTGAGAACCGCTTCCTGCAGGCGGAGTACATTGAGCCGGAGCTGATCATAGGGATTATGGAACGGCTGCAGGCCCTGAACCTGAGCTGCTTCATTTATACCATCCACAACAACCGGACCTGCATCTTTCACCAGGGTGAGATCCGCCAACCGGAGAAAACCGTTCTTGAGCGCATGAAACGCTCGCCATACCGGGACTATCTGGATGGGGATATTCATTCTCCGGAAGAAATCGTTTATTTCAAAATCATCGATGAGGACGGAAAGCTGGCGGAGATAGAATCACGTCTGAGCAGGGTTCTGCCGAAGGGAAAGCTGCGCGCGGTCATCAGGAAACAGGCCGGCGCGCCGGGAATCAGCGGGCTCTATATCTATGCACATACCGCAACGATGGAACAGGCGGAAAAGCGCCTGATGCAGATGCTGCGGGAGGAAGATCCGGGGCTGACCCCGGTAAACGTACGGCTGAAGAGTCCATACAGCTCCGAGCGGGACGCCATGCACATCCTGTATACGGTCGGGCGCAGCTATGAGCCGGTCCGGCTGTTTCGGAAAAGACGAAAACGCTAAAAAACAGGGCTGCCCGCAGCGCGGGCGGCCCTGTGCGCACAGAAGGCCGGCCGGGACCGGAACGCCTCAGCCTTTGGTGTAATCGATGACGCCTGCCGCGATGTTGTCCTCGGCGAGCTGACGGTACAGGCCCGTGAAGCGGATATATCCCTCTTCCCCGATGACGAAGGGGTTCGCGACCTGATCCAGGCGATTGCGCATGACGGCCATGCGCTCCACGCCGTTGTTCAGAATGGGGTGGTTCATAAAGTCTGCGTCAACGTGGTACTTCCGGCACATCTCCACGAAATGATCCAGGCTGTCCAGATACTGGTAGTTGGCTTCCAGTTTCGGGGGAGGCGCGGAGCCGCCCCACAGCGCTGCCATATGCGGTCTGCCCTGATCATAGACGGGAACGATAAAGGAAAGTCCGCCGGGCGTGTGTCCCGGAGTGGAGAAGCAGTAGATTTTGGTGCTGCCGAGCTCAAGGACGTCGCCCTCACCCAGGAAGTGATCGACCTCAAAATCGAAGTACCAGTTCGGATTGTTTGCCATCTTGCAGAATTCCTGCTCGAAGTGATAGTCGACTTCGGACATGTAGGGGACAGCACCGTATTTCTCAACGAAATAGCGGCCGCAGCCGGAATGATCAGGATGACCATGGCTGATCAGCAGGATTTTCAGGTCAGCCGGATCATAACCGAGTTCCTTGATTCCGTCCTCAATCATCTTCTCGAAAAACTCGCCCGGCCACATTGCGTCCAGAAGGATCAGACCGGCATCTGTTTCAATCAGAACGCAGTTGGTTCCCTCCGTACCGATGATGGCCATGTTGTCAAAAATCTTGACAGGGGGCACAATGTTTCTGCTGGTGGTCAGGTGGGCGGTGCCCATAAGATCAAACTTCATTGGAATTCATCCTTTCCCGATAAATTTGATTGCCGACTGATCCATAACGTGGTACAATGAATCAATTCTATCAAAATTAAAACATCAGCACAGATCAAAGTCAACGCGTGGACCAAAAGAGATGCTGCATATTGCGGAAAAAAGAATACTGTTTGCGCAGAGCGCAACAAGAGGAGGAAAGCACATGCAGAAGTCGGACGGAATCTATGCGGTAAAAAAGACATTTCAGCTATTGGAACTGATGGTGGAGCACAACGGAACGCTTACCGTCAGCCAGATCGCAGAGCATCTTCAGTGCTCCATATCCAGTGCGACCAGGTTTCTGCAGACCCTTCAGGATCAGGGTTACGTCCGAAAAAACCGGCAGACCGGTCACTACGAACTGAATTACAGGCTCTATTCGCTGGGGTCAAAAATGGTGTCGAATGATCCTATCGTCGAAAAGCTCCGCCCGCTTGCCCATGAGGTTTCTCAGCGTTATGATATTTCGGTCAATATCAACACCCTGCTGGGGAAGAACGCGATTCTTCTCTTCCCGGTGACGAGGTTCTATAACAAAGACCTAGACTTTCGGATCGGAGAAACTGCCCCCGCCTACTGCACCAGCAGCGGAAAGGCCATCCTCTCGCAGATGTCGGAGGAGGAGCTGAACCTTTACTTTGAAGGTCTGCAGCTTCGAACCTTTCAGAGAAATACCTATACAGAGGAAGGCATCCGTGAAGAACTGAAGGCTGCGAAAAAGAACGGGTACGCAGTCTGTCAGGAGGAATACGTCTCCGGTGTGTTCAGCGTCAGCTTCCCGCTCCGGGATCTGCATGGTCACCTGTACGCGTTCACGCTGATTATGCCGCTGCGGAAGAAAAAAGATGTTTTTCAGCCAAAGGTCCTCCATGACATTCGGTCCCAGCTGAAAAAGATATTCTGATTACTAATCGAGGTATATACTTTTATGGAAAATCGCGATCAACTCATTGTTCGGACCAGCCTGATCGGCATCGTCGCGAACCTGTTTCTGGCAGGCTTCAAGGCCGTCATCGGCCTGCTGTCTCATTCGATTGCCGTGACGCTGGATGCGGTCAACAACCTTTCCGACGCACTCTCCTCCGTCATCACCATCATCGGGACAAAGATCGCCGGCCGGCGCCCGGACAAGAAGCACCCGCTTGGCCACGGGCGGGCGGAATACCTGAGCGCAATGATCGTTTCGGCGATCGTTCTCTACGCCGGCATCACGTCTCTGGTGGAATCGGTCAAGAAGATCATCCATCCGGAGATACCGGACTACTCCTTTGTAAGCCTGATCATCATAGCCGCGGCGGTCGCAGTCAAGATCGTGCTCGGCAGCTACGTCAAGAAGCAGGGGGAGAAGGCCAATTCCGGCGCACTGGTTGCCTCCGGAGAGGACGCGCGCTTTGACGCGGTGCTCTCCGCGTCCGTCCTCGCATCCGCGCTGATCTTCACCTTTACCGGACTCTCTCTGGAGGCCTGGGTCGGCGTGATCATCTCCGGCTTTATCATCAAGTCCGGCGTGGAGATGATCCGGGAGACGCTGGACGATATCCTCGGCCACCGTGCGGATGCAGAGCTGACGCAGAACATCAAGCGCCTTCTCTGCGAGGAGCCGGAGGTTCGCGGTGCTTACGACCTCTTCCTGGACAACTACGGCCCGGACAGGAACTATGCCTCCGTCCATCTGGAGCTGCCGGACGTGATGACCGTGGAGGAAGTTGACCGCCTGACGCGGCGGGTGCAGCTCAAGGTTTTTAAGGAGACCGGGGTCATCCTGACCGGCGTCGGCGTCTACTCGTACAACACGAAGAACGATGAGGCGGCGCAGATTCGGAACACGATACAGGAGAAAGTGCTCGCCCACGACTGGGCCCTGCAGCTGCACGGGTTCCATGCCGATATGGAAGCGAAGGAAATCCGTTTTGACGTTGTCATGGGTTTTGACGCGGACCCGCAGGAGGCGATTGCCACCCTCTATGAAGAAATCGGTGCGCTTTACCCGGATTACAAGCTGCTGATCGTACGTGACGTCGACCTGACCGACTGATGAAAACGAAGATGAAAAGAAGAGCGGAACCGGAGTGGCTGCTTCTGCTGTCCCCGTTCCTCTTCGGACTATACTTTCCCTGGACGGCGGCCATCGCCGTCCTTTTCCTGTTGGGAATTCTGCTGGCGGATTACCGCAGAGGGGAGCTCCGCATTTCTGCGAGCCCGCTTCTTTTCACAACGGCGGGCATTGTGCTCTTTCACGCGCTCGGGGCGCTCTGGGGCACGGACCGGGGCATGGCATGGATCGGCGCACTGCAGTTCCTGCCGCTGCCTCTCTTTGTGCTCGCACTGGAGCAGCGGGAGGCGGAGGAGCGGCTGTTGCTGCTGCGCAGCGTTCCTGCGGCGGCTTCCTGCATGACGCTGCTGTCTCTGCTCTTCAGCCGAATACCTGCCCTGTCGGCATACTTTCTGACAGACGGCAGGCTCTCCGGTTTTTTCCAGTACCCGAACACCTTTGCTCTCTACCTTCTGGCAGGTATTGTCCTGCTCCTCTTCGGCGAATATCCGGAGCGGAAGACGCTGATCCAGCTGGCGATCCTGTTCGTCGGCATTGTCCTCTCCCAAAGCAGGGCGGTGCTGGTTCTGCTGTTCCTCCTGCTGGTGTATTACGCCCTGCGGAAAGGACAGAAGAGAATGCGCCGGATCGCCGGCGGCACAGCTGCCCTTCTCCTTGCGGGAGCGGTCTGGTATCTCATTCACGGCGAAGGATCCTTCTCCACCTTTTACGGCCGCCTCCTTTATGCGCAGGATGTGCTGCCTGTGATTGCGAAGCACCCTCTCGGTCTGGGTTACCTTGGGTACTCGTGGCTGCAGGGCAGCTTCCAGACCGGCGTGTATACGACGGTTCACATCCACAACGACCTGCTTCAGATTCTGGCGGATATAGGCTGGATACCGGCGGGACTCTGTCTCTGGGCTCTGATCCGAAACCTCAGAAGGGGCAAAAGCCGGGAGCTCCGCACGCTTCTTGCAGCGGTGATCTGCCTGCACAGCCTTTTCGATTTCAACCTGCAGTACCCGGCGATCGTTTTTCTCCTCCTGACCGCGCTGGATTTGGAAGCGCCGGGAAAGCCGCTCAAACGGAGAAAAGCGGCAGTTTCGCTGCTCGCCGGCCTGTTGGCGGCATTTTCCCTCTGGCTCGGCACGGCATCCTTCCTTCAGTACACGGGGAATACCGAAGCGGCAATCCGGGTGTACCCGAACTATACCACCGCACTGGTGCAGCGGCTCCCCTACGCGGAGAGCCCGGAGAGGGAGGCGCTGACGGAGCGCATCCTGAAGCTCAACCGGAGCGCGGCGCCGGCCTGGGATGTAAAGGCAGAGGCGTCCTTCCATGAGGGCAGGCTGCAGGACGCAGCCGACGAGAAAAAAACTGCGCTCGGCCTCCGAAAATATGATCAGGGAGAATACGTCGAATACCTGGAGTTGCTGAAGCACTGCTGGGAACTGTCCGCACGCCGCGGGGACATGCAGGGCGCTGCCGCTTTTCTGGAACGGATGGCGGAGGTGCCGGACATGATGCGGCAGACGATGGAGCAGACCTCAGCCCTCGGCAGGATGATCCGGGATCAGGCGTCACTGCGGGTGCCGGACGAATATAAAAAATGGATTTCTGAAAAATAGGGCTTTAATTCCTACTGATTTTGTGGTATATTAGCGGACAGAAAACCGGAGGAGGAAAAAGCAAGTGAATATTACCAGCAAGGGAAGGTACGCGCTGCGCGTGATGCTGGATCTGGCACAGCAGCCGGACGACGGGTATGTGTCGCTGAAAAGTACGGCGGAACGGCAGGACATCTCCCTCAAATATCTGGAAATGATCATCTCGCATCTGAAGAAAAACGGCCTCGTGGAGAGCACCCGCGGGAAAGAAGGCGGTTATCGCCTGACGAAGAGCCCGGAGGAGTACTCCATCCTTGAGATCCTGAACAGTATCGAGGACAACCTGGCCCCGGTCTCCTGCATTCAGGCAGGAGCAGTCCAGTGCGAGAATGCGGGCGCCTGCCTGACAATCCCCATGTGGAAGGAACTCGACGAGATCACCAACAATTATCTCGCCTCCGTCAGCCTGAAGGACCTGATGACAGGGGCGAAATGGGCTGCCCTGACAGGATCTGCGCAAACTGCTAAGACCCCTTGACAAAGCAGAAAACTGTGATATAATTCCCAGTGAAATAATAGGATATAAGATGAAAGCATCCAGAAAGGAAGATCATCATGTTTGTATATGCGGATAACGCAGCGACAACCAGCGTGAGCAAAGCGGCGCTCGACGCCATGCTGCCCTATCTCACGGATTACTATGGAAACCCGTCCAGCCTCTATGCCTTCGGCCAGAAGGCGACCGAAGCGCTGCAGGAAGCGCGCGAGACCGTTGCCAAATGCATCAACGCCGACCCGAAGGAGATCTACTTCACCTCCGGCGGCAGCGAAGCCGACAACCAGGCTATCGTCTCAGCGGCCCGCTTGGGCGCCAGAAAAGGGAAAAAGCACCTGATCTCCACCCAGTTTGAGCACCACGCCGTACTCCATACCCTTTCGAAGCTCGAAAAGGAAGGCTTTGAGGTCACGCTTCTCGACCCGCACGCCGACGGCGTCATCCGCGTCGAGGATGTGGCGGAGGCCATCCGAGAGGATACGGCGCTGGTCACCATCATGTTTGCCAACAACGAGATCGGAACTGTCCAGCCCATCGCCGAGATCGGAGCCCTCTGCCGGGAGAAGAAGATCCCCTTCCACACGGACGCGGTCCAGGCAGCCGGCCATATGCCCATCGACGTGAAGGCAATGAACATTGACATGCTCTCCATGTCCGGGCACAAGTTCCACGCCCCGAAGGGCGTCGGCGTTCTCTTTGCCAGAAAGGGCATGGTCCTCACCAATATCATCGAGGGCGGCGCCCAGGAGCGTGGCAAGCGCGCCGGCACCGAGAACGTCGCCGGCATTGTTGCCCTGGCGGCTGCGCTCAAGGAGAGCTGCGACCACATGGAGGAGAACACCGCGAAGATCATTCCCATGCGCGATAAGCTCTTTGCCGAGCTCAGCAAGATTCCCCACAGCAAGATTAACGGCAGCCTGGAGCACCACGTCCCCGGCACGGTCAACATGTGCTTTGAGGGCATCGAGGGCGAGAGCCTTCTCCTGATGCTTGACGACCAGGGAATCTGCGCGTCCTCCGGCAGTGCCTGCACCTCCGGCTCTCTGGATCCGAGCCACGTGCTGCTGTCCATCGGCCTCCCGCACGAGGTTGCCCATGGCAGCCTCCGCCTCTCCATCGGTGAGTACAACACCATGGAGCAGATCGACCACATCGTTGAGGTCGTACCGAAAGTGGTTGCCTACCTCAGAAGCATCAGTCCCGTGTGGGACGAGCTCGAAAAGGGCCAGCTGAAGCACCTGATCTGATTTCACATACAAGAACAATACGGAGGTAATAAACATGGCACTCTATAGCGATAAAGTAATGGACCATTTCCGCAATCCCCGCAATGTCGGCCAGATTGACGATGCGGACGGCATCGGCGAGGTCGGCAACGCCAAATGCGGCGACATCATGCGCATGTATATCAAGGTGGAGGACAACATCATCACCGATGTGAAGTTCAACACCTTCGGCTGCGGCAGCGCCATTGCCACCAGTTCCATGGCAACGGAGCTCATCAAGGGAAAGCCCATCGAGGAAGCGCTGGAGCTCTCCAACAAGGCTGTCGTCGAGGCGCTGGACGGACTGCCCGTACACAAGATCCACTGCAGCGTGCTGGCAGAGGAAGCGGTCCGCGCAGCGGTCAAGGACTACTACGACAAGAACGGCATCGCCTACGATCCCGAGCTGTTCAAAGAGAGCGACGACCACGAGGGAAGCTGCGGAGTCTGATCCTGAAGAAATGAACAAGAAATGCCCCACCCGGTCGGGTGGGGCATTTGCCATATTTACGGGGGTTATTCTTCCTCTTTCTCAAACCAGGGAAGGCGGTAGAGGAAGGCGGCAACCCCGCAGAGGATTGCCGGCAGAATCCAGCCCATATCCACGTTGGAGAGCGGCAGGTGATGCAGCCAGGGCATCGAGAGGCCGAAGGAGTCCAGCATGGACAGCACACTGACGGCAAGAGCAGCCAATACGGCTGAGATGCATACAGGGTTGGCGAGCCGCGGCATCAGCAGCGACACCGCCACCAGCACCAGCACCGGCGGGTACACCAGCCCGAGGATCGGAGCTGCAACCGAGACGATCGTGTCAAGGCCGAGGTTGGAAACTACGGCGCTGAAAACACAGATGATCACAACGAAGGCCTTGTAGCTTACCCTGTTCTTCGTGATATAGGCGAAATGATCCGATGCCGAGCTGACCAGTGCCACTGCGGTAGTGACGCAGGCCAGCGCAACGACGACTGCGAAGATGATGAGGCCGGAACGGCCGAGCAGACTCTGCACAATGGCGATGACAAGCTCCGCGCGCCCAATCTCAGGGGAGTACAGCGTGGACACGGTCGCGCCGAGGTAGGCGAGACCGAGGTAGACCAGAAGCAGCAGAATGCCCGCCACCCCGGCAGCACCGATGAGGACCTTCATCCGCCGGTCCTTGTCGTCATAGCCTTTGTCCGCTGCGGATTTCACCAGGACTGCGCCGAAAACCAGGGCGGCAAGAATATCCATGGTCTGGTAACCGGCCTGAACACCGGTTTCCACTACGCTGTCGACCCTGACGCCGGCGGTGATGGGGCCAAGCGGGTGGATCATCCCGACGACAATCAGAACCGCGAGGCCGAGCAGAAGCGCCGGAGTCAGAAAGCGCCCGATAATGTCGATGACGGCAGATTCCTGTATGCTCAGCGCGAGAATAAGCGCAAAGAAGAGCGCGGAGAAGAGAATGGGGGAGACCTTCGGAAGAAGCGGTACGATGCCCATCTCAAAGGTGGTTGCGGCAGTGCGCGGAATGGCGAGCAGCGGCCCGATACACAGGATGATGACCGTCATGACAAAGAGCGCGGCCTTCTTGCCGACACGGTCCATCACCAGCTCCGCGCTGCCTTCCCGCAGAAGCGCGAAGAGCGCGAGAAGAGCAAGCAGGACGTCGGCAAAA
>JAEEGL016127388.1_pt1 | contig 14897 bp, 16 predicted proteins | sample 9134231 | NCBI WGS metagenome assembly JAEEGL01 (sample SAMN16246548, study PRJNA631951) | gut metagenome | biome: gut microbiome; feature: rumen; material: fiber-attached | host: Bos | place: Iran: Karaj | collected 2018-10
GTGTTGCAACCACTTACGCCGGTGATGGCGGTATCGTAGTAACCTGCTAATTTATTGTATAAGTACGCCCCGTATGTATATATTCATCTCCAACCTCATTGTAAAGGACACAATAATCGGTTGGATCTGAATATATACATACGGGGCTCATTTAAAGTAAAACAAAATTTTTAGAATACGAATTTGAATTCGTATACTTCACCCTTTTCCAGGAGTCCACCATTTGACTCAGTAATTTCAAGAGAAGCGCCGCCCCATCCATAGCGGATTATTCCCTTGGTTTTTTCATCATAGCTTGTGAAAACAAGGTCATCTCCGCTCTTTTCAACAGTGCCTTCCACGTTTCCAAGTCTGAAAATAGAAATGATTCCTTCATATCCGGATTCAAAGCTTTCCTTAATTATGAGTGAACTGTATACCTCATTTGTTCCCTGATTATCCACATATTCGCCGCAAATACCGCGTTTGGGAAGTGTAATTTCATCACCCTTCGCTTTTGCAAGTACTGATGCGAGATAATAGGATCTTGTTCTTGTCATATCTCTGGTGAGTTCGTTCACAAGCATAGGATAGATGCTTCCACCATCTTCGCTTCGGCCCAGAGTTTCAAGGATCACCTCTTCCTTCATAGCTATCCATTGTCTCTGTTCCTTTAGGAGATTATCCTTCTCAGCTCCTTTAAGAGTCTCGCTTATTCTGCTCCAAAGGCTGTTAATCTCCATATCCCATACAGCGTAGGACCAGTATGAGGTCTGAGTCATCTCAGCCTGTGTTTCCGCAGCTGTACGTAAGCCCTCAAATCTATAATCTATCGCTTCAATACCGTTTAATTCCTCCTGAAGATTTTCCGAAGAGGATACAATTTGCTCAACGGCATCCTTTAATACAGGCTCATAATCATCAAAAACATCACCTGAAAGATCTAAGCTGTCAGCAATCGGATTGCTTGGAGCTTCAGTTGCATATCTGGAATCACCTGTATCCTCGGTAGAAGATTCTCCTGCGTCTGCTTCTGCATTCTGCTCATTATCAGAAGCATTTTCATCCGAAACATTCTCTTCCGTGATATCTTCATCTGCGCTTTTTTCACCTGTAGTTTCTTCATTTGCAGCAGCATTTGAATCATCAGCTTCCTGTGTTGTATCCGTGCTGTCTGCTGCCTCAGCTGTATCATCACCCTGTGATGTTCCGGGCTCTTCTATCACTTCTGCCTCAACCTCTGCGACTTCAGACTGATTTACTGCATCTGCCCTTTCCGAATCCTTTGTGGGAGTACAACCGCAAAGTCCTATCATAGCCACAACAAGGGCCATATAAACTCTTTTTTTCATACATTTATACCTCCATATAATTCAAAGAAACATTATACACGTAAAAAAGCTGACAGAAAAGCTTTTCCTCTTCCGTCAGCTATACTATCCATATTTTTATTCAAACTATATTTTAGCCTATAGCTTCCCTTTTTCTGAGAAAAGCGGAAAGCTATGTATACTTTTTCAAAATGCCTGTCAAATTTTCATAGGATACCTTGATTTTCTGGTAAATCTCATCAGCGCCATCAAGAGACCCTTTTCTCAGAATCTCCGTGAGTTCAAGTACATCGTCCCGCATTCCGTTAAGAGCCAGATTACCTGTGACTCCCTTTAGCGAATGACAACCGGCAAAGGCTTCTTTTGCATCCTTTTTCTGCATGCCATATGTCAGATCCGAAAAACTCTTATCCTTTAAAAACTTAAACATAAAGGTCTCTATCAAGTCCTCATTTCCCATGAACCGGTCACTAACATCCTTCCAATCCACTCCCCAACCAATAAGTTCCTGCTTCATTTGTTCATTCATGCCAGCCTCCTATAAAAGGCAATCCTATTACACATAGTCCTCTTGTATCAATATGACCAACATTAACTGCTAACATAATTTTATCAACAACCATACCTCTATAAAAATTATATTTTACTAAAATATTTCTAAAATACAAAAGCGCTTAGCTTTTACACTAAACGCTTTACAAAAAAATCTTATTCACTCATGCCTGCAAGCTTCTCAGCCTGACTTGCAGTAGTCAATGCATCGATCAGTTCCTCAAGGTCACCGTCCATAATGGAGTCAATCTTATATAGTGTAAGATTGATTCGGTGGTCAGTAATTCTGCCCTGATGGAAGTTGTAGGTTCTTATTTTCTCTGATCTGTCACCTGTTCCTACCTGACTTTTTCTGAGAGAAGCCTCAGCATCATGAGCCTTCTGCATCTCCAGGTCAAACAGCTTCGCGCGAAGTACCTTCAGCGCCTTGGCTTTATTCTTTATCTGGCTCTTTTCATCCTGACAGGAAATAACAATACCTGTGGGGATATGTGTAAGTCTTACTGCGGAATCCGTAGTATTGACGCACTGTCCGCCGTTACCGGAAGCCCTGAAAACATCAAATTTGCAATCGTTCATATCGATGTTTACTTCAACATCCTCTACTTCCGGCATAATTGCCACCGTAATTGTTGATGTATGAATTCGTCCACCTGACTCCGTTACGGGAATTCTCTGAACACGGTGTACACCACTCTCAAATTTAAGTCTTGAATATGCACCTGTTCCTGAAAGCATAAAGCTTACTGACTTCATACCACCGATACCCGTATCCTCGACACTCATAGTCTCTATCTTCCAGCCGTGTCTGTCGGCATATCTGGTATATACTCTGTACATATCCGATGCAAAAAGCGCAGCCTCGTCTCCGCCCGCACCGGCACGGATTTCCACAATGACGTTTTTATCATCATTAGGATCCTTGGGAATCATGAGTAGTTTTAGCCTCTGCTCTATCTCAGGCAGCTCGTTCTTTGCCTCTGACAACTCCTCGCGAAGCATCTCCTTCATATCCTCATCGGACTCAGCAGACAAAAGCTCCTCGCTATCCGCAATTGTTTCCTTGCACTTTTTATAATTATTGTATTCTTCAAGTATGGGAAGGAGATCACTCTGCTCCTTCATAAGTGCCCTAAAGCGGTTCTGATCCGATGCCACCCCGGGCTCTCCAAGCTCCATTGTTATGTCCTCATATCTGCGGACCATATCTTCTAATCTATCAAACATAATTTGCTCCTATTTCTTGCCCCTCATCCGTCAGCTTCGCTGCCACCTGTCTTCGCTCCGCTTCGGTCCGCGCTAAACAATCGTCCCCCGGACGATTAGCGCCCCCAAAGGGGGAAGGCTTTATGTTTATAAATCAATATTCACAGCTAATAGAAGCAACCACTGACCACTCTGTCATTGCCGCCAAGGTCCTTGATTACCTGAACATCCTTGTAACCATTCTGCTCCATAAGTTCCTTCACTGCAGGCCCCTGGTCATATCCGATCTCAAGCAACAAGTATCCGCTCTTATACAAGAATTCCTTAGCCCCGGGAATAATTCTTCTGTAAAAAAGAAGTCCATCCTCACTTCCATCAAGGGCCATATACGGCTCATAGGTCTTAACCTCCGGCTCAAGGGTCTCAATCACAGCCGTGGGTATATACGGAGGATTAGATACGATAATATCAAATTTTATATCTGAGGTATTATCTTCGCTTTCAAATATTTTCGATAATTCTTCTTTATCAGGAAAAATATCTGCCTTAACAGCCTTGAATCTTTCACTCATTCCGAGCCTGGCAGCATTTTTCTCAGCAATAAGAAGAGCTTTCTCTGATAAATCCGTTCCAACCGCCCTGGTATCATTGGTATATTTTAAAATACTAAGAGCAATACATCCTGAACCCGTGCACAGATCAAGCATATTCATACCGTCATGGATATAACGAAGTGCCTCCTCTGAAAGCGTCTCCGTATCCTGATTCGGAATAAGGACATCACTCGTCACATCAAAATCGATGCCCATAAACTCACAGCTTCCAATGATGTAGGCAACAGGAATTCTCTCCATCCTCTTCCCAATCATCTCTCTGTAAGCAGAAACCTTACCATCCTCCACATCCATATCGCCATGGGACAGCAATGTATTATGATCGGTTCCACATACATGTTCCAAAAGAAGTCTCGCATCCAAAGAGGCTTCCGAAATGCCTGCGTTATTAAGTTTTTCCTCTCCCTCTTTAAAAAGTAATGCGTACTCCATCTCTTAATTCCTTAGCCTTCTACCTAAAGTAAACCTCTAGTGTAGTTGTTTTTATATTTCTCGACTATATTGCTTAGATAAAAATCATATCTACTATCACTGAGCAAGATCTTCTTCATCCTCAAACTTGTAGCCAAAGGAGTCGGATAAAAATTCCTTCCAGTCAAAAACTGCCTCAACGGACTTCATCCCAACCTCTATCATCTCATCATCGGGTTCCTTGGTTGTAAGCATCTGAAGCAGTAATCCGGGTGCTGATAAAATTCTGAGAATGATGTTATTGCTTCGTCCTGCAAGTCTGATAATCTCATAGGAAATGCCTGCTATAACAGGAATAAGCGCTATCCTTATAAGTATTCTGAGTGGTATTGACTGAACTCTGATAAAGAAAAACAGAATAATACTCACAAACATTACAAACAAAAGGAAACTGCTTCCGCATCTCTTATGTAATCTGGTACTCTCCCTTACATTTTCAAGTGTAAGAGGCTTACCTCTCTCAAGGCAGTTTATGCACTTGTGTTCCGCTCCATGATATCTGAAAAGTCTCCTGATATCCTTCATACATGAAATAAGGAGTACATATACTATAAAAATCGCAATTCTGAGAAGTCCTTCAAGAAGTACCATAGCTGAATTATTCCTTATGTAACCGGAAAACAGCGAGCTTAAATAGTACGGAAGAACCATGAAAATTCCTATTGCCAGAGCAAAAGCTATTACCGTTGTAATGGCAGAAGCAATCTTCTCCTTACTCTCTGCAGCTATCGGATCCTTCGCCTTGGATATATCTTCCTCTCCAAAAAGAGAAGCTGAAAAATTAAGCGCCTTCATTCCAAGAACAAGCGAATCCCAAAATACAAACACACCACGTATGAAAGGAATATGTGACAAACCAAGACTCTCTGCTTTGCCAAGGTAGTGATCCACTTCAACAGCGATATCGCCGTCTTCCTTCCTTACAGCTACGGCATAAATATCCTTATTGCGCATCATAACGCCTTCAAGAACTGCCTGTCCGCCGATTCCGGAATAATGATTAATCTTTTTCTTCGCCATCTCAATTCTCCTATTTTTAGGCAATCATATGTGTTAAAAAAGAGGTTGAGGCAGCAGCCTCAACCTCTTAGCATTTCCAGTAATTAGTTGTTAGAAGTCATACCATACTTACGGTTGAACTTATCAATACGTCCGCGAGCAGCAGTAGCCTTCTGTGTTCCTGTGTAGAAAGGATGGCACTTAGAACAAATTTCTACGTGGATTTCCTTCTTTGTTGAACCTACTGTAAATGTGTTACCGCAGTTGCAGGTAACTGTTGCCTGATAATATTCGGGCTGGATATCCTGTCTCATCTTCTCACCTCTTTTATATCAATGATTCTTAATATTTTTCAATATTATACTTTAGTTACTAATACTGTTTTATCACAACAGCTCGTTTATTGTAGCATAATATATGCTTAATCGCAAGAACATTTTTAAATGTTGTTTACGTATTTTCTTATTTTATTCTTAAGACGTTGCAAAGCATTGTCTGTGGACTTCTCATCTCTTCCCAGTACTTTCGCGATCTGAGCATACCCCATTCCTGTCATGTGAAGCTCCAAAACGGATTTTTCAAAATCACTAAGTCCGTTTTCTATAAATTCCTCTATATCTCTGGTATTTTCTTTATCTATCATCATCGCTTCGGGATTTTTGTCATTTATATCCTCCAGCATCTGATCCAGAGAAAATTCCTTGTCCTCATCATGACCATCCATCTTGGCATAAAGGGAAATATAGCTGTTTAAAGGAGCGTGCTTTTTCCTGTTAGAGGCCTGAATAGCCGTGTACATCTGTCTTGATACACACAAATCCGCAAAGGTCCTGAAGCTGGCATCACGCCCTGCATCATAATCACGAACCGCCTTAAAAAGCCCGATCATGCCCTCCTGGATCAGATCATCCTTGTCTGCCCCAAGAATGTACATGGACGCAGCCTTGGTTCTTACCATGTCCTTGTACTTATTCATTATGTAGTCTGTCACATCCGACTCACCTTCGCGGAGCCTTGTTATAAGCTCCTCATCGGATTCATCTATGGATATTTTGGCCATGTATCCCCTCATCCGTCAGCTTCGCTGACACCATTTTACTTTGTATAGCCACGCTGTCTTACAATTTCAAAACCGAGTACGCCAGCTGCCACAGATGCATTAAGTGAATTGATTTCACCCTTCATGGGAATGGCAGCGATCATGTCGCATTTTTCACGGACAAGCTTGCTGACACCGGAGCCCTCGTTTCCGATTACAAGGCCTATGGCACCCTTCAGGTCAAGATCATACATTGTTGTGCCATCCATGTCGGCGCACACAAACCACATTCCGCGGTCCTTTAACTCCTCTATGGTTCTGGCCATATTGGTCACCTTTACAACAGGTGTGTAGTTAAGCGCTCCCGCACTGGTCTTAGCGACAGTTGCAGTAAGTCCTGCGGCGCGGTTTTTCGGGATTATCACACCATGAGCACCTGCAATATTGGCAGTTCTTATTATCGCTCCAAGATTATGAGGGTCCTCAATATTATCAAGCAGGAAAATAAAAGGCGCCTCACCTTTTTCCTCTGCAAGGTTAAAAATATCCTCAAGCTCTGAGTAGTCATAAGCAGCAGCATATGCAATAACGCCCTGATGCGCGCCTGTCGTGGATATCTGATCAAGCCTGTCCCTGTTAACAAACTTCATCATGATGCCGGCCTTCTTAGCTTCTTTTCTTATGGTAGCTATGGGACCGTCCTGACAGCCATCAAGAATGAAAAGCTTATCGATTGTTCTGCCGCTTCTAAGCGCCTCTATCACAGCGTTTCTGCCCTCGATTGTCAGGGAATCAGCGGTTTCATTATCAAAATCTCTTTCAGATGATACTTCACCACGAGTCTTTTCTTTGAAGTGGTCTCTGTCTCTCTTATTTTTCTTATAATTTTCTTTCATTTATTGGTTCCTTTTTATAGATTACTGTTTTCTTGATAAAAATAAGAATGTAAGTATAATACCTTATTTCCGCTCGTATCGTTACATTTCCTTACAGCTCAATAATGGAAACGCCATCTTTTAATAATTCCAGAAGTCTTCCCATCTCACCCTTAAGATACAGATATCCGCATAAAGCTTCAAGTCCTGTAGCCTTTCGGTAGTCTGTAACACTCTGGTTCTTGGCGCTTGTATAGGATTTGGCATTTCTGCCTCTCTTGTATACTTCGCTCTCTTCCTCGGTGAGCTTTGGTTCAAGGTATTCTATAATCTTAGCCTGTGCAGCAGCATTAACGTATTTTATTTTCATCTTGTTAAGCTGTGCTGCCGGTCTGTTGGCCTCCTGAACAACCATGCTTCTTATGATAATCTCATATACGCTATCCCCCATAAATGCCAGTGCAAGCGGACTGTAGCGATTCATAGGCTCGCCGGGAACATCAAAATTGTCCCTTATTATGCCTGCAAGATCAGGGCAGACACATTCACCGTCTGGTGCTATATTAACTTCATTTTCTTCCATATAATTCTCCGAACTAAGTAGTTGTTTTAGGATTGCTTAGCGCAGCCGGGGCAGGTCTCACAATTCCCCTGCGGAGCTTCTCCTGTCTGATAAGTCACGTTTTTTGTATAATACGCAATAGGACTTTCAATAAGACAAACTGCCTGCGCAGCAATTCCCTCTCCTGCACCTGTAAAACCAAGCCCCTCTTCAGTCGTAGCCTTAACACTTACCTGCTCCACATTTATTCCCAGTGCATCAGCAATATTCTGACGCATGGTGTCTATGTATGGTCTGAGCTTTGGCGCCTGACACAGAATGGTAGAATCTATATTTTCTATTAAAAAGCTGTTATCCTCGAGAAGTTTCCCTACCTCTGAAAGGAGCTTTAATGAATCCGCACCCTTATATTTTGGATCGGAATCAGGGAAGTGCTTTCCTATATCTCCAAGAGCTGCTGCCCCGAGGAGCGCATCACTTATGGCATGAAGAAGAACATCTGCATCTGAATGGCCGAGTAATCCCTTCTCATAAGGAATATCCACTCCGCCAAGAATGAGTTTCCTTCCCTCCACCAACCTATGTACGTCATAACCTGTTCCAATATGCATAGTAATTCCTTTCCGGACGTCGCCACTTTTTAGATATCAAATCAAAAACCATTCAACTGCAAAGACTACGGCGCAGGCACAGACAGCAACGGTGAGGAGGCTCTTTTTTCTAAATGAGAGAATGAGCGCTACCGCAAAGCCTGCAATTGATGCCCTCATATCATCTGAAGCATGGAGTATTGCAGGAAAAGTCATTGCTGCAAGTGTAGCATAAGGCACGTAGTATAAAAACGACTTCACAAAGCGTGAGTTTATGTCTTTCCTTATCAAAGTCAGCGGAAGCATTCTTATGAGGTAAGTCACTACCGCCATTACTATTATATATCCATAAACGTTATGCATCCGCTGTTTCCTCCTCTTCCTTGGGAGCAAGAGCAGCTGCTGCACCTGCGATTATGATTGTAACTATGATAATTCTAAATCCTGATGATATATTTTTCAAAATGGGAGCGTATGTAAACAGGGTGCTCATAGCCATGGCTCCTACCACAACAAATAGTACTGCCATTTTCTCCCTGGCCTCAGGAATTATAATTGCAAGGAACATACCATAAATAGCAAGTCCCAGGGCACTTATAAGTCTCTGCGGCATTATCTGTCCTGCAAAGGCTCCAAGAAACGTTCCCATAACCCAGCCAAATACCGAGACAACTATAAGTCCGTATGAGTATGCAGGATTTAATCTTCCTTTTCTCACAACGCTGAGAGCAAATATTTCATCGGTCACGCCATAGGCAATAAGGCATCTCCTAAGTGTACTAACCTTTGAAGACAGCTTCTGGGAAAGTGCTGTGCTCATAAGCATGTATCTGAGATTCACCACAAGCTGCAACAGTGCCATCTCTGCGTACGCCGCATTCGAATGAATAAGTTCAAGAGATGAAAACTGTCCTGCACTTGTTACATTTGTAAGAGACATAAGCGATGCCTGAAAAACAGACAGTCCCGCTTCTGAAGCCTGGATTCCAAAGGCAAAGGAAACCGCCAGATATCCAAGACAGATTGGGACGCCATTTATTAGACCCTGTCTGAACTCCCTAAAATTTTCCATAATGTACTCCTAAAAAAATATTCCCCTCATCCGGCACTTCGTGCCACCTGTCTTCGCTCCGCTTCGGTCCGCGCAAAGCAATCGTCCCCCGGACGATTTGCGCCCCCAAGGGGAAGGCTTATATCATTCCATACTAAAATTCAGAAAAACACTCGAAATATCCTGCGCGGATGCGCCTTCGATACTCCCCTGTACCATGGCAGGCTTGCCACCGCCGCGAACTTCATAATTTTTCCTTAGTTCTGCAAGAACAGCATTACTGTTCAGGCCCGCGCCCGAACCAATTATAAACCTATATCCTTCCTTGTCACTACCAAAGAATATACCGCAGTAGCCGCCCCTCTTCTCAACAAGGCTGTTGACTACCCGCCGTATTACGTTCGGATCTATGTCCCCATCTGTAAAGAGGCAGGCATTTTGGGAATCCTCCGGCAAAGCCTCCGCTTCCTTAAGAAGAAGCTTTTCACAGGATTCCGACAGCTTTCTTTTCAGCTCGCTCATCTCCTCCTGCTGCTTCTTAAACTGCGCAGGGACATTCTCAATTCCTGTTGACATTTCGCCCGCAAGTTTTTGTATCATTGCATGCTCATTATAAAAATACTCAAGTGCCCTAAATCCGCACAGAATGCTGACTCTGGTTCCACCCTTGTAATTCTGTGAGTTTATAACTTTAAGGATTCCTATTTCGCCTGTTCTTTTCACATGAGGTGCACAGCAGGCACATACATCATATCCATCAACTTCAACTATTCTAACCGCTCCGGACAACTCTTTCTTACTGCGGTAGTTTATTTCGGAAAGCTCGTTCTCAGCAGGGTACCATGCACGAATTTCGCGATTTTCATAGATAGCGCGGTTGACTGATTTCTCAATATCCTTAAGCTCCTCCTCAGTAAGCTGCCCGCTGTAATCCATGGTCACAACCGAATCACTCAAATGAAAACCAACATTGTCATATCCGAATCTTGAATTAACTATTCCTGAAAAAACATGCTCACCTGAGTGCTGTTGCATATTTGAGAAACGATGCTCCCAGTCAATTTTTCCATAAATTGTCGAACCTTCGGGAAGTTCCTCTTCAAGATAGTGGCAGATGCTGTCATTTTTTATCTGAACATCAAGAACCTCTATCTTTCGGGCATCATTTAAAATAAGCACGCCTCTGTCAGGTGTCTGTCCACCCTCTTCCGGAAAGAAAAGTGTCCTGTCCAATGTGACGGCATAGAGATTCTCTCTGCTATCTGCCTTTTCACAATGCAGTACCTTAGCTGTAAACTCTGTTCCGTATGCATTTTCATCATATAATTTTATTGTCTGTGAATTCATAATGCACATTCTAACATATTAAGTAGTGTTATAGAATACCCGGTCCAATCATCATGCACGCTCTTTTAACTGGTTACTTTCTATAAAAAGTGCTATGATTTTGACGTATTTCAAAACTGCAAAGTATAGGATCGGGTAATAAATGGATAAAACTCAGGATTTATATAATTTATTTTATCGAAACAAATTAAAACTGACACCGGAGCAGATAATTCCGCTAAGTTTTTTTATAACAATAATGGTCGGAGCACTTCTGCTAATGCTCCCTTTTTCATCTGCTGCAGGGAACTCCACAAGCTTTCTGACAGCTCTTTTTACAGCAACTACATCGGTATGCGTTACCGGACTTGTCGTTGTTGACACCTATGCACACTGGTCATTCTTTGGACAATTGATAATCATGCTGCTCGCACAGATAGGCGGCCTTGGAATGATTACCATAGCCTCAATGCTGATGGTTCTTGCGCATAAAAAGTTCTCCATGTCGGACAGACTTTTGCTTCAGGATTCCTTCAACCTTAATACCAGTACAAAGCTGCTTTTATTTTTATCAAGAGTACTTAAAGGAACCTTTATCGTTGAAGGTGTCGGTGCTCTTCTTTACTCCTTTGTTTTTATTCCTGAATTTGGTTTTGTACGCGGGCTGTGGATTTCTGTTTTTAATTCAGTCTCCGCTTTTTGTAATGCAGGAATGGATGTTATCGGACCAAACAGCCTGACGGATTACCGTAATAATCCGCTAGTGATGGCTGTGACCATGTTTCTGATCATATCCGGAGGCATCGGTTTTGTTGTCTGGTTTGATATTGCACATGTAATAAGAGAAGGTTTCCGGAAAAGCTTTTCACCTTTAACCATCATCAAAAGGCTCTCTGAACACAGTAAGCTTGTACTGAGTTTTACTTCCGTACTGATTTTTGGCGGAATGCTTGTTTTTCTTTTTACAGAATATAATAACCCTGAAACTATCGGGGATCTTAGCTTTGGAGGGAAGCTCGCTAATTGCCTTTTTGAATCCGTAACCCTTAGAACAGCCGGTTTCGTCACAATCCCACAGGAAGGTCTGACAACGCCCTCCTGCCTTATCTCTTATCTATGGATGTTTATCGGCGGTTCACCTATAGGAACTGCGGGCGGAATAAAAACTGTCACCATGTTTCTTCTTATCATGAATGTCCGTTCCTATGTAATGAATTCAGATTCCAAGGTAATATTTAAGCGACAGGTTGCAGAGGAATCAATGAGAAAAGCTTCCGCTGTTGCTCTTGTCGAAGCAGGCGCCATTTTAATCCTTACATTTATATTATGTATTGTTAACCCTGTTCCTCTTGAGGATGCACTTTTTGAAATCACCAGTGCATGCGGAACCGTAGGACTTTCACGAGGCTTAACCCCCTCTCTTGGAACGCTGGGTCGTATAACCGTAGTTATAGCCATGTATTTGGGAAGAATAGGTCCCATATCACTGGTTGCATTTCTTTCAAGAAGTAACTCTGAATCTGATAAGATCAGTTATGCCAGAGGCATTTTTTACGTCGGATAAAAAGGAGACATTATGAAAAAATCAATAGCTGTTTTAGGTCTTGGACAATATGGTTTTGCCCTTGCAGAGAGTTTATATGCTCTTGGTCAGGATGTACTTGTGGCAGACCACAATGAAAAAGCCGTGCGCGATATCGCCCCCAAAGTAACTACTGCTGTCTGTGCGGATTTGGAAAATGAAGATGACCTTATTTCTCTTGGACTTCAGAATATGGATGTTGTCATCACCTGTATGGGTGCAAACCTTGCCGCAAGCATACTGGCCATATCCATCGCCAAGGAAGAAGGTGTACCTGTGGTCATCGCCAAGGCCTCGTCTCCCCGTATGAAAAGTATACTTAAAAGAGCGGGTGCCGATAAAATCATAGACCCTGAGCAGGAAAGCGGTATACGTTCCGCAAGAATACTTGCATCTCAGTTTATACATGATTACTTTGAGCTTGATGAAAATCTTTGCATGGTTGAGCTAAAGCCGAAAAAGTCATGGGTTGGCAAGAACCTTATTGAGCTTAATCTCAGAAAAAGATACAACATGAATGTAGCCGCCATAAAGACAGATGGGGAGTACTGGGGATCCGTCAATCCGTCAAAGGAGCTTAAGGATAATAATCTTCTCATGGTTATCATTGAGAAAAAGGATGTAAACAGAATTCAAAAATTTGAATAAATGTCTTAATTATAAAAGAATTATATATTTATTAAAAATTGATAACTTTTGCTCGTATTATAAGCAAATCAACAAAAGAGGGTGTAAAATGAAATAAGGAATTTACATCCTTTTTTTATGTAATTTACGGAGGCTTAGTTATGGAGGCAAAGGTTAGAAAAGGTAAGCTTATTCAAAATCTGATACTCATTTCAATTGCAGCCATCATCGGTATGGCTATTATTCTCACCGCCATCAGTTCTTACGAAATAACAAGCACTTATAACTCTATGATTCAGGAAGAGCTGAAGATAGGTGCAGAACATCTAAAGAGCGAATGTGATTCTGTCTGGGATGGTGACTGGTCCTATGTGGACGGTCAGCTCTATAAGGGCGAAGAAAATATAATGGAAGAATACCAGAGCATCATGGATGAACTCCACGCAGAGACAGGAATTGAATATACCCTGTTTTATATGGATACCCGTGTCATTACAACTCTTACAGAAAATGGCAAGCGCCTTACAGGATATAAGTGTTCCCAGGAAACATCAGAGCATGTGCTGAATGCAAAAACCGAATACTATTCCCCCAAAGCTAATATTCAGGGTACTTCCGAAAGATATTATATTTACTACGCTCCGATGTTGCAGTCTGATGGAACAATAGCAGGTATGGTATTTGCAGGAAGAGCTGTTCATGATGTTGAGGCAAGAATTAACAGTATTCTTTATACAATGATCGGCATATCCGCTGCTCTTGTGATTATTCTTTCAATAATCGGTTATATTGTATCAAGCAAGATTTCAGTTAAAATGCGTGCCATTGCAGATGAACTTGATCATCTTTCTCAGGGTACACTGCAGCTTAATATTGATGAAACCTCAGTAGCAAGAAACGACGAAATAGGTCTCCTGGCAGATGGTGCAAAAACCCTGAGCAATAAGCTTGGTGAAGTAATCAGGACAACCATGAATATGTCAAATGAGCTGAAGAAATCAGGTTCCGAGCTATCTGACTCCGCAAACCAGGCTTCTCAGGCATCAAGCCAGGTAAGTGAAGCAATCGATGAAATTTCAAAGGGTGCCGTGTCCCAGGCTGAAAGCGTAGAAACCGCTGCCGGTAACACTCAGGAAATCGGAAATAATATTGAAGTCGTTACAGATAATGTTGATCAACTGCAGAATTATGCAAAGGAAATGAAGGAATCCTGTATAGCAGCGATGGATGCACTTAACAGACTGATATCTCAGAGTAATGAAGTGCAGGCTTCCGTACGTGAGATTGGGCAGACCATTGATTCTACCAATGAGTCAGCAAAGGAGATTTCAAAATTCTCAGAGGCCATCACAAATATTGCTTCCCAGACTAATCTCCTCTCACTTAATGCTTCCATAGAGGCAGCCCGTGCAGGCGATGCCGGAAAGGGCTTCGCAGTTGTTGCTACCGAGATCGGTCAGCTTGCTGTTCAGAGTAGCGAAAGCGCTGATGAAATCAAGAAGATCGTTGAAAAGCTTGTTGCGGATTCTGAGGCTTCCGTAGAAGTTATGCAGAAGCTCAATGCAAACTTCGAAGTTCAGGAAACACAGCTTGATGATACCAAGAGTAACATGCAGAGCATGGCAGACAATGTTGATAATGTATCCGAGAGTACAGAGAATATCTCCTCTCGTATAGAAGAGCTCAATTCCGCAAAGGATCAGCTTGTGAACATTATCTCTGATCTGTCAGCTATTTCTGAAGAGAATGCTGCTTCCGCTGAGGAAACCAATGCTTCCATGCAGGAGCTTAACGCTACCTTCACAATCATTACTGAAGCTGCCGGTAGTCTTCAGGATCTTGCAGCCAACATGACGGATGTAATAAGCTACTTCAAGCCGTAATAGAGTAATACGCCCCCGGCATATAGCCGGGGGCTTTTTTATGGTATTGCTTCTAATGGTATTGCGGTTCATGCTACCCTGATTGCAACAATTCTTACTGTTTTCAGGGTAGTTGTTGTAGGAGCTTACCCTGAGTACAACAATTCCTGGCATTTTCAGGGCAGTTGTTGTAAATCCTTACCCTGATTTCAACAATTCTTGGCATTTTCA
>JAEEGL016907480.1_pt1 | contig 14897 bp, 11 predicted proteins | sample 9134231 | NCBI WGS metagenome assembly JAEEGL01 (sample SAMN16246548, study PRJNA631951) | gut metagenome | biome: gut microbiome; feature: rumen; material: fiber-attached | host: Bos | place: Iran: Karaj | collected 2018-10
AATTCCAAGTGATACTTCAGGTTTGCCTGTAAGTATTCCAGAAGGAATGGAAAGTATTATGCAAGGAATGACACAAAATCCTGAAGATATGATGTCTCAAATTCCACCTTCAATAACAGAAAATTCTATTCCAACTAATATTGTTCCAAAAGCTGTTGTTGAAGAAAAAACGAAAAATGAAGTAGTAAATAATTATTTAAACAGTTTACCAATTCAAAAAACAGAAGATACCATGGCAAAAGCAATGACAGAAGCAAATATGAAAAAAACTGTTTTAACAAAAGTTGCAGAACTTACAGGAAAGCTTACTGGAACATTTGCAAGTGCATTTAACGTAGATCAAGATAAAATTGCAAATGCTTTTCAAATGAAAATGACAGAAGAAGAAATTACAAGAATTATTACAGCAATGCTTTCTGGAAAAGATAGCAATGCAAAGATAAATTTAATAAATTTTGGATATCAAGATAAAGAAGAACCAACATTTATATCATTCTATTTTAGAAGTTTTGATGGAAAAGAACATTTTAAATCATTTATAGATAATTATAATGAAAAAGTAAAAGCAGATGGCGATGAAGATAAAGAAATTAATTATACAGATGCAACAGGAATTTTGATGGGATCTGTTAAAACAATAGTAAATGCAGTAACTTATGTTTTAATAGCTTTTGTTTCAATTTCTCTAGTAGTTTCTTCAATAATGATAGGTATTATAACCTATATTTCAGTATATGAAAGAACAAAAGAAATTGGAATTCTAAGAGCAATAGGAGCTTCTAAAAGAAATATATCGTCAATTTTCAATGCAGAAACATTTATAATAGGGCTATTATCTGGATTATTTGGAATAGGAACAACATATGCTTTAATACCACCAATAAATGCTGTTTTACATCATTTTACAGGAAATATTCCGCTAAATGCAACATTTTATATGCATAATGCAATTGTACTGATAGTATTGAGTATAATTTTAACATTAATTGGAGGATTAATACCAGCAAAGGCAGCATCTAAAAAAGATCCAGTAATAGCATTAAGAACAGAATAATAATATTTTAAAAATAATTATAAAGATGTAGGGGTCGCCGTCCACGGCGACCTTTAATAATTATATAGCTTTTTTAAATAAATAATTTTGACAATTGAATATTTTATTATATAATAATTAAAAGATGATTTTTTACAAATGAGGAGATAAAAATGAAAGATGAAATTGATGAAAATGATTTTTATGAGTATATTGATAAGCTAAGAGAAATATATGAAAAAAAACCAAAAAAAGCTACAAAAGAAGCAAAAGCATCATTAGAGAGATTAAAACAAACAAAAAAACAATTAATTTCTGATAATAATAAAGTAAAACTTTATATATGCCTGTACTTTGTTTTTTTGGCTCTAATTGGACTAGTAAATATAAATATTTATCCTATGTATTTATTTGGATTAATATTTTTTGCTGCAGGAAGTCTTGTGGGATTAAATGTTCCTGGCTTTGGCTTGATTTTTTTGTTTTCTCATGGAGGATCTGGAATTGGAGTTATACTAGGGACAATGTTAGGACCAATATTTGAAAGTCCTATTATGAGTGATAATCCGGTTAACTTATATATTTGTTTAGGTGGAATTGGTTTTTTAATATTATTAGGAACAATTCTATCCATTTTATATAATTTGAGTGAGCCATTAAAAGATAAGAAAAACTTTATTTTGGTACCACTTGTTATTTTTGGAATTGCAATTACTTTAACAGTAATTTTATCTACAGTTGTTTCATATAAATTTGGAATTAATTATGATGTATTTTGGAATTAAATCTAAGGAGAGAATATGGATAATAAAGAATTAGAAAAAGAAATTGAAGAAATTAAGAAAAGAAATAAAAGAGTAGAACTTGATAAAGCATGGGAAACAAGCTGGACTAGAAGAATATGCATAATGATTTTAACATACATTGTAGTAGTTGTTTATTCTTATATAATAAAGAACAATGCAAGTATTTATTTAAGTTCACTAGTTCCTGTTTTAGGTTTTACTCTATCAACATTATCACTAAAAATTGTAAGAAAAATATGGGAAAAAAATAAATAAAAATATAGGAGTCGATCTTGATCAACTTGTAAAATAGAATAAATTTCAAATGTGTAGGGGTCGTCCGTCCACGGCGACCCGCAAAAAAGGAGGAAAATCAATGTCAAAAAAGAAAAAGTTTTTATTTATTAGTGCTGCATTGCTAATCTTATCAATTTTATACACAATATTGGTAAAAACTGTGGACATAGCAGCAATTGGACCAGAAAATTCAAGTGTTGGATTTTCAAAATTTAATAATGGAGTGCATAATTTAATAGGTGTTAATATGGCATTTTATAAAATTACAAAATACTTGGGCGTATTACCATTCTTGTTTATAGTATTTTACGGCTTAATTGGTGCAAAAGAATTAATAAAAGAAAAAAGCTTGTTTAAAGTAGATAGAAAATTATTGGCGCTAGGAATTTTTTATGCAGTATTTGTATTTATATATTTTTTCTTTGAAATCGTAATAATAAATTATAGACCAACATTAATAGAGGGTAAGCTAGAAGCATCATTTCCATCAAGTCATACACTTTTAGCAATTTGCTTATGTGGAAGTTCATTATTAATGAGCAAATATTATATTGAAGATATTAAAATTAGAAAAATAGTAGATGTGGCAACATGGATATTAATGATTTTAATAGTACTAGGAAGAATAATTTCAGGAGTACATTGGGCAAGTGATATAATAGGAGGAATAATAATTTCATCATTTATGCTTTGCTCGCTTTATACATGCATATTACCAGTAAAAGAATAATAATAAATATAAATGAAATAAAAGAACCCAAAACTTTTTTGTTTTTGGTTCTTTTATTTTGTTTCAATAATTTCTTAAATATAATTCTACAACATTTTTTTTGAAATAACTAGCAAAATCAACAAGGATGTCATTTTGACAGTTATTCCATCCATATCTAGTTAATCCAAAATAGTTTTCTTTTCTTTCATTTGATTCTAAAGAAACAAGTCTAAAATCAAATTCATTTTGTTGTGTTCTTGAATTTAGTAGTTTTTGAATGATTTCTGAAAAAATTGCAGAAGAGAATTTTTGAGATAAATCTTTTTTCCAAATCAGTTCATCCATGATGTCATTTTCCTTTCTAATATTTTTTAACAGTTGGTTGAATTAATAATTTGATAAAAAAGGATGTATATTCGTTTGATGTTTGAATTATACAACAATTCTAGACTAATTGCAATATATAAGATCTTTGCTTTGAGATATATTGTAATATGTGCTAATAATTTATTTGAAATCTGTAGGGGTCGCTGTCTACAGCGACCCGTTAATATTTTGTATTTTTTAAGGGTCGCTGTGGACAGCGACCCCTACACGTGTTAAATAAATTTGATGTATTTAATTAAACAAAATTACAATTTATGACAAAAATGCATTTTTATCCAAAAACTATAACTGTGCAAAAAAGTTGCGAGAGCAACTTTTTACACAAAAGAAACATAACAGCAAATCCTTAAGAAATGGCACTTATAAAAGACTACTAATGTGCATTATAGAGCGAAAAAATATTACTTTTATTTTTTTGTTGTTTTTTTGAAATCTCTATGTTAAGATTAATTAGAATTAAAAATTTTGGAGGGAAAAATGGACTTTAAAGAATGGGAAGATTTTAATGATGGTGATTGGAAAAATGAGATAAATGTTAGAGATTTTATCCAAAAAAACTATACTCCATATACAGGAAATGAAGAGTTTTTATCCCAAGCTTCTGAGAGAACGAAAAAACTATGGGACAAAGTTTTAAAACTTTTTGAAAAAGAAAGAAAAAATGGCGGGGTACTAAGTATTTCTGCAGACGTTGCCTCTACTATAACAAGTCATGAAGCAGGGTATATAGATAAAGAATTAGAAAAAATAGTTGGACTTCAAACAGATGAACCACTTAAAAGAGCAATAATGCCAAACGGTGGAATTAGAATTGTTGAAAGATCTTGTGAAGCTTATGGTGGAAAGATTTCTCCAGAAATAGAAAATATATATCAAAATTATAGAAGAACACATAATGATGGAGTTTTTGCAGCATATACTCCAGAGATTAGAGCTGCAAGAAGCTCACATTTAATTACAGGACTTCCAGATGGATATGGAAGAGGAAGAATAATAGGAGATTATAGAAGAGTAGCTTTATATGGTGTAAATGCACTAATAGAAGAAAAACAAAGAGAATATGAAAATGATGTAATGCCAAATTTTAATACTGAAATAATTAGATCAAGGGAAGAAATATTTGATCAAATGATAGCTTTAAATGATTTAAAACAAATGGCTTTAAAATATGGATTTGATATTTCTAGACCAGCTAAAGATTCAAAAGAAGCAGTTCAATGGTTATACTTTGGATATTTAGGTGCAGTTAAACAACAAAATGGTGCTGCAATGAGCATAGGAAGAATTTCAACATTTTTAGATATTTATTTTGAAAATGATTTGAAAAAAGGTTTAATTACAGAAGAAGAAGCTCAAGAAATAATGGATCATTTTGTAATGAAGCTTAGAATGGTAAGATTTTTAAGAACTCCTGAATATGATGAATTATTTAGTGGAGACCCAGTTTGGGTAACTGAAAGCATTGGAGGAATGGGATTAGACGGAAGAACTTTAGTTACAAAAAATTCATTTAGAATTTTAAATACATTAGATACTTTAGGACCTGGTCCAGAACCAAATTTAACAGTTCTATGGTCTGTTAATCTTCCAGATAATTTTAAAAATTACTGTACAAAAATGTCTATAAAAACAAGCTCTATTCAATATGAAAATGATGACTTAATGAGAGTATACTGGGGAGATGATTATGGAATTGCATGTTGTGTTTCTGCAATGAGGATAGGAAAACAAATGCAATTCTTTGGAGCAAGATGTAATTTAGCAAAAACATTGTTATATGCTATAAATGGTGGAAGAGATGAACTAACTGGAAAACAGGTAACAAGCAGATTTGAACCTGTAACTTCCGAATATTTGGATTATGATGAAGTAATGGATAAATTTAATAGTTTAATGGATTGGGTTGCAAGTACTTATATTAATGCATTAAATATTATTCATTATATGCATGATAAATATTGCTATGAAAGCTTAGAATTTGCCCTTCACGACAAAGAAATTTTAAGAACAATGGCTTGTGGAATTGCTGGACTTTCAGTTGTTGCTGATTCTCTTTCTGCAATCAAATATGCAAAAGTAAAAACAATTAGAGATGACACTGGATTAGTAGTTGATTACGAAATAGAAGGTGATTATCCAAAATTTGGAAATGATGATGATAGAGTAGATGCTATTGCTGTAAAAGTAGTTAAAATGTTTATGAATAAATTAAGACATCAAAAAACATATAGAAATTCAAAACCTACAATGTCAATTTTAACAATTACTTCTAATGTTGTTTATGGAAAATCTACAGGTAATACTCCTGATGGAAGAAGAGCTGGAGAACCATTTGGGCCAGGAGCAAATCCACTTCATGGAAGAGATACAAACGGAGCAGTTTCGGTACTAAATTCAATAGCAAAACTTCCATATAAACACTCAGAAGATGGTATTTCTTATACATTTTCAATAGTACCAAAATCTTTGGGAAAAGATGAAAAATCTAGAATTAATAATTTAAAAGCATTATTAGATGGGTACTTTTCTCAAATGGGACATCATATTAATGTTAATGTTTTTGATAGAGAATTATTAGTTGATGCAATGAACCATCCAGAAAAATATCCTCAACTTACAATTAGAGTTTCTGGATATGCAGTAAACTTTGTAAAACTTACAAAAGAACAACAATTAGATGTTATAAATAGAACAATTCACGAAAAAATATAGAAAATTTATTGTAGTGGAGCACTGTGTGCTCCATTATGCTTTAAAAATGAAACTATAAAAAGGAGGCCTTGTATGAAAAATATAACAGCAAAAATTCACTCATTTGAGTCATTTGGAACTGTTGACGGACCTGGAATAAGGTTCGTAGTTTTCATGCAAGGTTGTTTTTTGCAATGCAAATATTGCCACAATAGAGATACTTGGGATAGAAATTGTGGAGAAGAATATAAATTAAGGGATGTCCTTAAAAAAATAAAAAGTTCAAAAACTTTTATAGAAGCTTCAAAAGGAGGAGTTACTGTATCTGGAGGTGAGCCACTATTACAAGCAAAGTTTATTTTGGAACTATTTAAAGAATTAAAAAAAGAAAATATTCATACAGCAATAGATACAGCAGGGAGTGTGAAAATAGATGATACTATAAAAGAATTACTTAAATATACAGATTTGGTTCTTTTAGATATTAAACATATAGATAATGATAAATGTATAAATCTTACAGGACATTCAAATGAAAATACATTAAATTTTGCAAAATATTTAAGTGAAAATAGCATTCCAATTTGGATAAGACAGGTATTAGTTCCAGGAATTACAGATGATATGGAAGATTTAATTAAGTTAAAAGATTTTATTTCTTCATTAAATACAGTAGAAAAAGTAGAAGTTCTTCCATACCATGATTTAGGAAAATATAAATGGGAAAAATTAGGAATAAACTATCCACTAGATGGAGTGAGACTTGCAGACGAAGAAGATGTAAAAAGAGCAAATGAAATATTGGGAATTGATAATTAAATAATATTGTAATTTGTTATAACAAATTGATTGATAATCTGTAGGGGTCGCCGTCCACGGCGACCCCTACAAATTTTAAATAAATTATCAGCATATATTATAATTTAAAATAATAAAAAACTCAGTAATGTTTTACATTACTGGGCTTTTTGGTAGCGATGGGGAGATTCGAACTCTCGACACCTTGGGTATGAACCAAGTGCTCTAGCCAACTGAGCTACATCGCCTTATAAATAAACAACGCAATTAATTATAATGGTTTATAGGGAATTTGTCAATTATATTTGTTTATTTTTTGCTTTTATTTGAATCTTTTTCTTTTTTGGTTTTTGGAATTACAACATGTTTTTTGCTTCCTTTTTGTGGTTTTAAATCAGATGCAAAATCTGTAACCTTTGAAAACTCAAGGTTTGTATCATCACCTATTACAATTTCAATTTCTTCAATATCATTATTTTTTTCATTATCATCTAAATTATCCATAAAACCTCCAAAAGTTTTCATTTTTAATTCTTCATCATTATAACATATAAAAATCTTGAATGTCAATTTGTTGACAATCATGTAATAAAGTGATTTAATGTATTGGAAATAAACGAATAGGAGATAAAAATGGAACTAAATAAAAGATTGTCTATTATTGAAGCAATGCTTTTTGCAACAGGTGATGTTGTTAAGAATAAAGATATTATGACAATATTAGAAATAGGAAATGATGAAATTGAAACTGCCATACAAAAATTAAAAGAAAAATATGAAAAAGAAAGCAGTGGCATAGATTTAATAAAAGTAGATGATGGATATCAACTTTGTACAAAAAAAGAATTATATGAGTATATTTATCCATTATTTGATAATAGAGCAAAACCAACACTTTCAAATGCAGCACTAGAAACATTGTCAATTATTGCTTATAATCCTAAAATTACTAGGGCACAAATAGAATCAATAAGAGGGGTAAGTTCAGATGGTGCTTTATACAAACTTCAAGAGTATAATTTGGTAGAAAAAACTGGAAGATTAGATGCTCCTGGTAGACCTGGAGTATATGAAGTTACTAATGAATTTTTGAAGATGTTTGGCATTTCAAATTTAGATGAACTACCAGAACTTCCAAAATACAAATTAGATGAAAACGAACAAATAGTAATAGATGAAGTAATTAATGAAACAGAAAAAAGTAATGAAGAAAGTAATAATGAAGAATAAAAAAGCAAGTTTTTAATAACTTGCTTTTTTTTAAACTTTTAAGTGTTTAATTTTTTTCAATTCATCATATAATTTATCAACATGCTCTTGTTTAAGTACTAGAGCATCATTTAATTCTTGGTAAATTTGAGGTACTAAGTCTACATTTTCTGTTTTTTTAAGATATGCTTCAGAATATTGTCTAAAATAATCCTTTTTAGACTCAGAATTAGATGCTTCCATTTTATCGTAGTATTTTTTTGCTTTTTCTAATCTTTTTATTTCTTGTTTTAAATAATCTATATAATATAATCTACAAGATATTTCATATTCTGTATCATCTGCAATTACTTTAAATAATGCTTTTACAATTTTTTTATCAATTTTTCCTAATCTAACACTTTCAGACATCTGTTTTAATCCCTCTGAAAGAGTTGGCTGATTTGGCTGAGCATTTTCTATTAAAATATTTAAGGTATCTACTATTCCAACGTGAGTTTTATATTGTCTTTTAGAAGAAATGGCATCAAATTCATCTGCGACTCTGATTATTTGAGCTTCATAAGGAATATCTTTTGCTTTTAATCCTTGTGGATACCCAGTTCCATTTAATGCTTCATGATGATAATATGGTCCTGCCGCGTAAGGCCTTAATTTTACGTCTTTCATACACATGTCATATCCAATTGTTGTATGAGTTTTTATTATTTCATATTCTTCATCAGTAAGTTTTCCTGGTTTTTGAAGAACTGATGGTGGAATAAAAATTTTTCCAATATCATGAAGATAAGCACATGTTGTACAATAAACAGTGAATCCTTCGCTCATTCTTAAATATTCGCAAAGTCTACAAGTAATATTGGCAACATTTTCTGAATGTTTTCTTGTAAAAACATCTAATCCATCTAGCATTTTTAATTGATATCTAATTTTTTCATCTAAATTATATGATTTTAATACTGTTTTGCTATAAAAATCGAACTCTTCTTTCATCTTTTGTTTCCTTTCAAATGTTCTATATTTTATTGTACATTTAAGAAAAAAATAAATCAAGCAAATTATTTATATAATATGCAAAATGACGTAATTTTCTATTGAAATTTTATTAAATCTAGGATAAGATATAATAGTAAAAAATTGACGCAAAAAATGGAGGAACATATGTATTTAAAAAGGCTAGAAATGTATGGCTTTAAATCTTTTGCAGACAAAGCTACATTAGAATTTATGCCAGGTATTACAACAGTAATAGGACCAAATGGATCAGGAAAAAGTAATATTTCTGATTGTATAAGATGGGTTTTGGGAGAGCAAAGCATAAAGTCTTTAAGAGGTTCAAAATCAGAAGATATTATTTTTTCAGGTACTCAAAGTAGAAAACCCTTAGGTTATGCTGAAGCATCTATTGTTATAGATAATTCAGATGGGAAACTTCCAATTGAATATTCTGAGGCAACTGTAACAAGAAGAATCTATAGAAGTGGAGAATCTGGATATTTCATAAACAAAACTCCTTGTAGATTAAAAGATATTTTAGAATTATTCATGGATACAGGTATTGGAAAAGATGGGTATTCTATAATTGGTCAAGGAAAAATAGATGAAATATTAAGTAATAAATCAGAAGATAGAAGAAATATTTTTGAAGAAGCTGCTGGTATTGTTAAATATAGAACAAGAAAATTAGAATCTGAAAAAAAATTAGAACAAACAAAGTTAAATTTATTAAGAATAAATGATATTATTGCTGAAATTGAAGCTAATATTGGGCCTTTAAAAATACAATCTGAAAAAGCTAAAAAATTCTTAGATTTAAGGGAAGAATTAAAGAAAATTGAAGTAGGATTATTCCTTCATAATATTGAAAACATTAAACAAAAAATCAAAGACAGTTTAGAGAACATGGATGTTTTTGAAGCACAAAAAGTAAAAGAAGAGGAAAAACTAAATAATTATCAAGCAGAAAAAGAAGAAATAAAAGCAAAGCTTGATGAAATAATTAATTTAATAGAACAAACTCAAAACTTAGGTTTTGAAAGTGAAAAGAAAAAAGAACAGTTCAATGGACAAATAAAGGTTGATGAAGAAAGAATTGAGAACAATAAAGAAAATTTTGAAAGATATCAAAAAGATATTGAAGAATTAAAAGAAAGAAATGCTCTATTAGAAGAAGAGAAAAAGCAAAAGGCAGAAAAAAAAGATAATTTATTACAAAACAAGGTAAAATTTGATGAAGAACTTAAATTAAAACAAGAAGAATTAGAAAAATACTCTAAAACTTTATCAGATAAAGAAATTGAAATAGAGGCAAAAAAGAAAAAAGTAGAAGAAAATATTGACTTAAAATATGAAATAATTGCAAAAGTTAATGCAGAAATTGCAAATTTGGAAAATTTAGAAAAAAGAGAAAAAACTTTGCAAGGTGACATTCAATCTACAATTTCTGAATTAGATAAACAAAGAAACATAAAAGAGGATTTAAATCATAAGTTTTATGATATTGAAAAAAATAAAAATGAGTTATCAAAAGAAATAGAAAATTTAGAAAAAGATAAAGAAGAATATCAAAATAAAATTAATTCTTTTGATGAAAAAATAAATTCACTTGAAACTGAGCATAGAATTACTGATGCAAGACATAAATTTTTAGTTGAAACTGAAAGAGATAAAGAAGGATATGCAAGAAGTGTTAAGCTTTTATTAGAAGCTACTGAAAAAAATCCATTTTTATCTAAAGGAGTTCATGGAGTATTAGCCAATTTAATTTCAGTTGATGAAAAATATCAAACAGCAATTGAAATGACTTTAGGTGGAGCAATTCAAAATATAGTTACAGATACAGAAGAACAAGCCAAAAAACTTGTAAAACATTTGAGAGAAAATAATTTAGGAAGAGCTTCTTTCTTACCAATTTCATCTGTTAGAGGTCAAAAAATTGGAAGATATAATTCTAGTGGAATAAATGGAGTTATTGGAGTTGCTTCAGATTTAGTTAGATTTGATAAAAAGTATGAACAAATTATTTTAAATTTATTGGGAAAAACAATTATAGTAGAGAATATAGATTCTGCTGTTGAATTAGCAAAAAAGAATTCATATAGTTTTAGAATTGTATCATTAGAAGGAGATGTAATAAATCCATCTGGTGCAATTACAGGAGGATCTGTTGCAAAAAAGACGGTTAATATTCTTGGTAGAGGAAAGGAAATAAAGCAATTAGAAAGTACCTTAAAATCCATTGAAAAGAAAATAGAACAGTTAAAAAATGAAAAATCTGAATATGAAAATTCTATTAAAGAAAAACTTGAGAAATATGAAAATAGCAAAAGTAAAATACAAGAGGTTGAAATTGTTTATGCTACTGAAAAACAGAAAATAGATAATGCCTCTTTAGAAATACTAAAATTAGAAGCTAAATTAGATAAACATAGAAAAGAAGACACCGAAGAATTACAAAAAGAAAAAGAAACTTCTACTAAATTACAGGAAGAATATAATCAAACACTTAAAAATATAGATGAAGAATCTGAAAAATTAAATTCTGAAATTGAAGAATTTACTAATATTAATAAAGATAATCAAAAATATATTGATGATTTAAATTTTGATATTACTAATCTAAAAATTTCTGTTTCTTCATTTGACGAAAGTGAAGCTTCAATTGATGAAATGGTAGAAAGAATAAATGCTGATATTAAAAATAATGAAGAAAGCATTAATTCTAAAAAGGAAGCTTTAGAAAAAATAGAAACAGATAATATAGAACTTGAAAAAGATATTCAAAATATAAAAGAACAAATTGAGAATTTAATTAAGGATGTTGAACAAAGTTCTGGAAAAATAGAAGAGCTAAAAAAAGAAAGAACAGACAAAAATGAAAAATTAGATGAGATAGAAAAAAATATATTAGATCAAACAACTACTCTTGAAGAGATTAAAAATCAAATTGGAAAAATTGAAGTTAAAAAATCTAAATTAGAACTAGAATTAGAACAAATTGTTAATAAAATGTGGGAAGAGTATGAGCTTACTCCAAACAATATAGAAAATGCTGAACCAATTTCAAATCCATCAGAAGTTCAAAAAAGAGTAAACAGTTTAAGAAATGATATTAAAGATCTTGGAAATATTAATGTTGATGCAATTAAGGAATATAAGGAAACAAAAGAAAGATATGACTTTATGAGTGAACAAAGACTAGATTTGGAAGACTCTAGCAATAAGTTGAAAAAAGTTATTCAAGAAATGACAGAAAAAATGAAGGAACAATTTTCTGAACAATTTAAAATTATAAATAAAAACTTTGGAGAAGTATTTAAAGAATTATTTGGTGGAGGAAAGGCTGAACTAATACTAGAAGATGAAGAAAATATTTTAGAGTGCGGAATTCAAATTCAAGCTCAACCACCAGGAAAAAAATTACAAAACATGATGCTTCTATCAGGCGGTGAAAAGGCTTTTACAGCAATTGCTCTATTATTTGCAATATTAAAAATTAATCCAGCTCCTTTCTGTGTTCTAGATGAAATTGAAGCAGCACTTGATGATGTAAATGTATATAGATTTGCTGAATATTTAAAGAAGTTTTCAAAAGATACACAATTTTTAATAATTACACATAGAAAAGGAACTATGGAAGTTGCAGATACAGTTTATGGAATTACAATGGAGGAGAAGGGAATTAGTAAATTACTTTCAATGAAAATAAAATAAAGGGGGAGTTATGAGAAACAAAGCATTAAAAATACATTTTATTGTATTTATGTTATTATTATTTATATTTACCACAAAGAGTTTTGCAGGTTCTCAAGATTTAAATAGTTTGAATTTTGATGTTACATTAAATGTAGATGGAAGTATGAATGTTATAGAAACTTGGGATGTTAATGCAAGTTCAACTAATACTCTATTTAAAACATTTAATTATGACCCAGCATTATTTGAAGATGTTTCTGTTTATGATGTTACAGATGGAAAAGAATACTATAATGTTGAACAATTGCAATATCATGTATCTCCAGGAGGATTTTATGGATTAGAAAATGATGATGGACAATTTGAAATAGCTTGGAATATAGGAGCAGATAGTTCTTATGAAACAAAAACATACAGAATTTCTTATAAAGTAAAAGATGTAATTAAGGTATATAATGATTGTGCAGAACTATATTGGCAGTTTATCTCAAACAGTTCAGCAATACCTGCCAAAAATATTACAGGGACTATAAAATTACCTAATAAAGTAAGCAATATTGAAGAAGATTTAAGGGTTTGGGCTCATGGACCACTAATTGGAGAAATAACTAAAGAATCTACAGATACTGTAAAATTTACATTACCAAAGCTAGATACATATACAATGTTAGAAGTAAGAGTTACAACCCCTCCTGGAATGTTTGAAACAGCAACAAATAGAATTAATATAGATAAAATTAATTCTATAATCTCAGAGGAAACTGAGTGGGCAAATGAGGCAAACTTAGAAAGAGAACTAGCAAAAGAACAAGTTAAAAAGCAAAAGGTAAAATATGCTTTTATTTCTATTGTAGCTATTTTGATAGAGTCATTTGGATTTATTAAAACATTAAAAGGAATTCAGGATAATCCTAAAAAATATCCAACACAACAATTAGATTATTTTAGAGAAATACCAGATGAAAAGGCTACTCCTGGTGAAGCTGAATTTTTACATAAATTTGGTAAAAAATTTGAGACAGGTAGAGTTTTTTCTGCTACACTTTTAGACTTAGCATTAAAAGGAATGATTAGTTTTGAACATGAAGGCGGAGACCCTAAAAATGTAACTTTAATTGTAAATGAAAAAGAAAATGAACTAAAAGAAGATGAACTTAGAATATATGATTTTATTAGAAAAGCAGCAGGAAATGATGGAACAATCACGATGAAAGAGTTTAAAAAGTATTGTAGGTCACATGATACATCTGCATATAATTTATGGAATATGATTCCAAAATTAGCTAAAAAACAAAATTGGGACAGACAAAATTATGATTTGAATATTGAAGCAAAAAAGAATGCTTATTCTGCTTTGCCAATTGTATGGACGGTTGGTGCTGGATTTGCATTTGCAATATCATTTTATTCAATACTAGGTAAGATTGCTGTTATTTTTGCAATAATAAATCTTTTTGAATCAATAATTGCTGTTAAAAGGCTTAATGCACTTACACAAAAGGGAATAGACGAAAAAGAACAATGGGACGGCTTAAAGAAATTCATGTTAGATTTTTCTCTTTTAGATGAAAAGGATATACCAGATTTAAATTTATGGGAGAAATATCTTGTTTATGCTACTGTATTTGGAATAGCTGAAAAAGTTATTAAACAATTAAAAGTTAAATTTCCAGAATTACAAAATGATGAGTATTTTAGAAATCACTATGCAGGAATGTATTATTGTAGTTACTATAATATAGGAAATAGTTTTGAAAATTCTATTCATAGTGCATATACAAGTCATGCTGCTGAAATAGCTGCAAGTTCAATGTCATCCGGATCTGGTGGCGGAGGAGGATTCTCTGGCGGAGGTGGCCGGAGGAGGCGGCCGGAGGCAGCATGGGTGGAAGATAATATCCAGTTTAAAATGAATAAAAAATGTAGGGGTCGCTGTCCACGGCGACCCTTAAATAATATATTATTAACATGTAGGGGTCGCTGCCTACAGCAACCCTTAAGTAATATATCAGAATAATGGAGAATAATAGAGAATAAACGAGATAAGAAGAGAAAAGATTAATATTACCAGACCCCACATATACTTACTAGAGTTAATTAGAGTATAGAATGGGCTACAAAGGTTTTAAAACTTGAAAAAAATAGAAAAATAGTGTATAATTATATCTATGTGACACATTTTTAAAATAGAAAAGGAGAGTGAAATTTATTATAAGTAAAAAGAGTAAATATTATACAAAAGAAAGTTTAAAACTTTGTGGAATTGCTTTAATCGGTATAATAGTTATCA
>JAEEGL011971035.1_pt1 | contig 14896 bp, 8 predicted proteins | sample 9134231 | NCBI WGS metagenome assembly JAEEGL01 (sample SAMN16246548, study PRJNA631951) | gut metagenome | biome: gut microbiome; feature: rumen; material: fiber-attached | host: Bos | place: Iran: Karaj | collected 2018-10
AGGTGCGGAAGGTGAGAACATCGCCGATAATGCCTTCCTTGATGAGCTTCTTGGCCTTCAGGTGGGGGGCCATGAGGCACTGGTTGTGGCCGATCATCAGCTTCTTGCCCATCGCTTTGGCGGTCTCTATCATCTTGGCGGCGTCTTCGAGCGTGGTGGCCATGGGCTTTTCGCAGAGGACGTGCTTGCCAGCCTTGAGGGCGGCGATGGTGAGACGAGCGTGCTCGCTATTGGGGGTGGCGACGACGATGGCATCCAGGCTCTTGTCGTTGATGACTTCCTCTTCGGAGGAGGCGACTTTGGGGATATTGTACATCTTGGCCAGGCTTTGGGCGCGGCTCTTGATGGGGTCATAGACGACGGCCAGTTCGGCGTCCTCGTTGGTTGAAAGCTCAAGGGCATGGCGGTGGATGACGATGCTGCCTGCGCCGAGGAATCCGAATCTCACTTTGTTGGACATGGTTTTCTCTCCTGTGGGTTGGGGGTGAAAAACTAGGGTTGATATTTTAGGACGCAATACTTGTTCTTAGAGATTAGGCAAAACAATTGCATTGAAACTGTGCGTGTTCTTGTTGCGCCCTTGCGGGCGCTGATTCCAGAGAGGGTGTATTCCGCAGGCTGCGCGCCCTAGCGGGCGCTTGCCTGCGGTTAAGCATTGTAGCGCACTTACGTGCGCTGGCCGCTTACGCGGCCCTCGCTCCAATATCATTGTTGGCATCAACAAATCCTGTGCAAAACCAAGACATTCAGGATTTGAAGAACTTGTGGAAGAGGTCGAGGAGGGAGCCGTTGAACTCTGCGGTGGCGTTGTCGCAGATGCCCTGTTGGTTGCCGCCGCAGTAGAAGACGCTCACCTTGCCGTCCTTTTCGATGAACTCTGCGTCGGAGGCGTTGATTTCAAAGACGGCGGGGTGCTTGCGGGGGAAGGGGCGGTGGTTGTAGTCGGGGAAGAGAATGGGGCGCGTGCCTTCCTCCCATGTGACGAGGTCCTTGGAACGGGCGATGCAGGTGTCGTAGTTCATGGCGCGGGTCTCCTCGTTGATGAGCTCGTTGACGTAGGTGACGTAGAAGAAGCCGTCCTTGGGGAGGAAGTAGAGCGCGGGTCCGCCGACATATTTCTTGTCGCCGTAGATGGGCTTGTCGAGAAGGTTCCAGTGGACGAGGTCGGTGGATTCAAGGAAACGGAAGGTGAAGGGCTTGTAGCGCTTGTCGTCGGTCTCAAAGAGCATGACGTAGCGCTTGCCGTCGAAGGCGATGGCGGTGTTGAAGATGCGTCCAATCGGATACTTGAAGACCTGGAGGGGCTCGCTCCAGTGGTGCAGGTCCTTGGAGCAGGTCATGGCGATGTTGTCGCCCTGCCAGGTGCCGTTGTTGCCGACGTATGTGCCATAGCAATAGCAGGTTTCATTGGCGACGTAGGCGTAGATGAAGTAGTGTTCGTCCAGAACGTGTGCGACTTCCTTGCCAGTCTTGCGCTCGACAATGACGGCGTGGTCGGGTCTGCCTTTTGGCTGTGCGCCGTTGATGGCGGAGACATTATAGAGGCAGTAGTCCTTGCCCTTGAAGATGAGGGGGGTCGTCTCGCCGATATGGTGCTTGTAGTGGTGGATATTTTGCCAGATGGAACGGTCCATGATTTGTACTCTTGAAGGTTATTTTGCCTTGAAATGGAAGATACCAAATCGCTGTGCACGGAAGAGAAACACTGCACGGAATGCAGGCTCTTCATTTTTCAGAAACTGTGGCTGAAGTGTGAAATGTGCCTTGATGCCTTGAACATCAGGCTGAAGCTCAATGCTAACTCCTTCTGGAAGCTCCTTTACAGAGATGTCTTTGATGAAGGGACGCCAGGAGTCAGGTTGGTCCAACGGACGAGCTTTCTCCTCTTCGTCGTTAACAGGCAGGTTGGCAATAAGGTTGTTTGAGGCTCTCTTCCTTCGGGAAAGGCCGTGTTTGGGTCTTTGTGGGAGAAGCGAACTGAGGGTTATCGGGACGTCAAACTCAAGGGGTGTGTCGGTCTGCAACTTCTCCTTCTTGACGTATTTTCTGTCTGTGAGCAAAGCAAAGCGCAGACCTTTGGGGGTGCCCAAAACCACGACTTGGAGAGGACCATAATTAGGTATTCCCTCGACGTCAAGGTCTATTATTTCCTTGATGGTAAAAATGGGAAATGGAGACCTTGGGGTTACTTTCAGTTGAAAATCCTGGGGAGAAGTTTGGGTGATGGCCAGATTGAAGAAGCGATTGTCTGTGGGTGATTTCAAGGCCAGTTTTTCCTGTGGAAAGAGAGACTTGATGTGGAATGTTCTTTCCCAGGTTGAAACATCTCCGATGAACTCACCCAGGTCGATGGCCTGTGCAGGCTCGAAAGAGAACATATTCTTGACCGTGCCTTCTATAGAGGCGTAGGTCGGTGCAAAGCCTTCAGACATGACAATGATTCTTTTTTCAAAGTCATTCTCGTCGTCTTTCTTCAGGTGTTTGGCATCCAGCGAGAGCTTTAGTGGCAAAGTGTCTCCTGGCTTAAGAGAGATGTCGTTGTATTTGTCCACTTTCAGGCAGGAGCAGTTGCTTCGGATGCTAATGATTTTGACAGGTTTGTCAGAGATGTTTTTGAGGGTTGCGGACAATGGGAGCAGTTCCCTGTCCATGATGGTGATTGACCTCAGGGCCTCCCCATCCAGCAAGGTCAGGGGATAGACGGCAGGATTTTGGGGGGCCTGGAGGTGGTTTTCCAGTTGGGCAGGAGGTGTCGGTGGATTCTCCTCCTCTTCCTGGGCATGTGAGAAGAGTGTGGATATGAGGAGAAAGAGAATGGCTGCGCAAAGACGTGGGGTCATATTATTGGTTGATGTGTGCATGGTAATCTGGTTCAGAAGTTATTCCGCCTTTTTGTAGATGAAAACTCCCTTTGATGGAGGGGGAAGAACGTTGTCAACTTGGTTGAAGACTCCGTTGTCGAAAGTCCACATTTCGAGGTTTGTCGTGTCTGACGGAACGGGCCCCATTGCCCAGCGGCCCTCCTGGAACACCTGCTTGTCATAAAGCTGGATTGGTGTGCTGCTGAAGGAGAAAGCCATTTCATTGTCGGTGGATGGGACAAAGAGCCAATATGCATGCCCAGGAAGGAGTTTGCTGGGGATGACATACGTCTGTAATTGCTCATCAAAGGCAAAAAGAATCGGAGGAAGCTCTCCTGGGGCGATGGCGAGGTTTTCAGGGATGGCAATGAGATTCCAGCCTTTGGAGAGCCGATAGTCCTTGTCTTCCGAGGCAGTGCTGTAGGTGGTGGTGGCGGTTCCACTGGTGTTTTCAAGCGTTTCCATGGGGCTTTCCGTATAAAAGACGGTATTGCCATTGGAGTCTATGCCGCTGGTTGCAAGTGCGGAGAAATGCCAAGGCGTGGTTTTGTCAAGCGTACTGAAAGAGATGGAGGTGGCTTCAGAGTACTTGCAGAAGGTCGTCCCGTTGTCTAGCCGCTGATAGAAAATGTATGCTGGAGCGGCGGAGGAGGTTGCCTGGACTGAATTGCTCTGGCGCTGTACATTCAAGGGAGTGGCCTTGTACTGTTCCTCTGGGAAGAGGCGTATGGTGTAGATTAGGTTGTCGTAGGTAAAGCAGCCGTAGGCGACTGCGATGTTGTCGTCAATGTCGCAGCATGCTACTGTGGTGGGGACAAAGATGCCAGAGAGTTCGACAGAGGTTCTTGAGATTATATTTGTCGCTGTATCGCGAACGAGAAGGCTCAGTTCACCAGTCAGGAGACCGTTTTTCTGGTTGACAGTCAACTGGTTGGAGTTGTCAATGCAGAGGCCTGTTGTGAGTGGCAGGAAGTAGTCCCCCTTCTCGTCAATCTTTTCCATCATGGGGATTGCGGAAGGAACGATGATGTTCGTCGCATCGACGTTGTCCGCTACAAACAGGAAACTCTCTGTGCCTGTGTGTTGGGAGATTGACTGACCAGGGGTGTAGGTTGTGCCGCATGGAAGGAGCACCATGGAGACCCCCGTCAAGCCTATGTAGAGATTCTGGACGTTTCCGCATCCAGAGACCCATGTCTCTATGGCACCGTCTGTTCGTTTGGAGGGTCGAACGATATCCAGTACGCCCCCAATCCTGCCCGCGAAACCATCAGTCTGGTTGCCGAAGAGTGGGAGAAAATAGGGGAGTTGGGCGAAGCTGTTGCTGGCATTGCCGTCCCAGTAGAGGCAGGATTTCGTGGTCAGGGTGTCCATTCCATAGAGGTTGATGGTGATTTGTGCCGTTGCATCCTCTGAAATGAGTATTTGCATCCATCCAAGTGAAACTCCTTGCACGTCTTCATTCTGTCGGATGACGACATTATAGATGCCAGCATACTGTTCCGCATCGGTGTCTGTTACAGGGAGAAGGTTTCCTGTATAGAGCCATTTGTTATGTCCAGTCAGGATTGAGACATTGCCTACGGTGTCATCCGAAAGGGTTACGTAAAGGGTTGAGTTGTCTGAAAGAGTGCAGGTGAGGGCGAGACAGTCCTGGGATGCATCGTATGTCCATGCAGGCACGTTTCCTGTCGCGATGGTGTCCAGGGCGTTGAGGAAAATGTCCAGCGAGCCATTGTCGTTTTTGGAGATGAAAAGGGTGCCGTCGATGCTGGTTGTCGTGCTGTTTTCTCGCTTGACGGGGGCAATGAAAGCTTTTCTATTGACCGCATCGAAAGGGGGAGCCTCGATGGAAAGCGTGAGCTTGACGGTGTCGGTGGTTTTGCTTCCCTGTTTGAGGGAGAGTGTGACCGTGGACGCCTGGGAGGTTGTTTCAGTCGGGGTGCCGTGGATGCAGATAAAGGTTTTGTCCTCTGGGATCTCATAGTCTAGCCCTTTAGGGAGCGTGGGTTTCGTGATGCTCATGGTGGCGGCGGGGCATACAGGAATAAAGATGCTGTTATAAAGCCCCTTATAAAGTGTAAAGCTGGTTTGTTCCAGTTTGGGAAGGAAGAGTGGGGTGGTTGCGAGTTTCACGATGGTGGTGCTGTTGTCCCTAATGAGGCAGGTATTGTCGTCCTTGTGGCGGATTTCCACGATGAAATCCTTTGTGCCGCTCCAGGAGACCGATGCAGGGATGTTCAATGGGACGGAAATGACGCTGGAGGATATCTCCTTGTTGTCCCATTCGAAATCGGTCCAGTCCGTTCCTGCGAAATAGGTGGTCGGAGCGGGGGATTCGACCGAGGGAATGACGCGGTATTGAAAGACGAGCTTGCTGTCGTTCTGCTGCTGTATGTCAAGCGTGACGGGTACCTCCACGATTTGGGTGGTATGGGGAATCGCGATTTCCGTTTCAGGAAGAGATGCGTAGGCAGTGATGTCTCCCTCCATGAGGTAGAAAATGCCGATTGCTGCCATGGTCTTCTGGTTTTGCACCTCTATGGAAAGCCATGCGGCTGTGTTGTCCTGGTTTTTGGGGGTGAAGAGAATGGAGATGCCTTCGTTCAGCGAACCTGTTTCTTGAACGAAAAGGTTGTCGCCCAGGAGGTCATAGACGGAAACCGTGGCGATGGCGTTTTCATCGGCGTCATCGGATTGGATGTGGAAGAACCATGTGGTGCCGTCTATCGGGAAACTGGTCCAATAGGCGTCGTTATGGTCTCCCACGTACGCGGTTGCGAATGCGGCATTGGGGTCGAGATATTCCATGGATGAGGTGCGGTTGTTGACGGATTCGGCATAGCCTACGTCGAAGAGATCCTGGAAGAGCGTGAGTGCCTCCAGCGTCTCCTCCACGGTGATATTGACATACATGTCGGCGGGTTCAGGATTTGGATAGAAGGGGAAGCGTCCCACGGGCTCCAGGTCGTAGCTGCCGCGGGTGGTGGCTTTGACACGGCAGAAGACCATGGTGGGGTAGGGGATGGCGCCCTTTTCCCAGCCCGTCTTGACCACATTGTCTAGGGATAGCTTTTCCTGCCATGCGCGATTCTCCTTGAGCTTTGCCGTCATCATGGCGTCGGTGATGGAATTGGCGGAACGGTAGCCGTCTGTTTCCGTGAGCAGGCAGGGGCCTGTGGAGTCGTCGGCGGAACGGAGGCGGTAGTCGAAATTGATGGCGTAGTAGCCGGAGATGGCGGCTGCGAAATCAGGCGTGGAAAGGACATTCTGCTCCAGGCAGGCGCATTTGGGGCACCAGGTGACGGCTCCGAAATAGGCTAGGACGGGGGTTTTTGTCTTGTAAGCTGCCGCAAGAACTGCCTCCGTATCCATGCTCCATTTGCCTTTTTGTGCGCCTTTCCAGGCGGGATTGGTGATGTATCCGACTGCGGGGTTGGATTTTGTCTCGTGAATGCGCATGGAGAAGGTTGCGGCATTCGTGGTGGCGGTACCTGTGGCCACGATGCGTATGTAGAAGAGGGCGTATTCGTTGCTTGAAGCGGGTATGTCAAAGTGGAAATTGCCGTTTAGATAGTCGTATGTCTTGGCTTTGAAAGTGGCGATGGCTGGTTCGACGGGCTTGGTCGTGTTGGCGGAGCATCCAAATACCTCAAGGGTATAGGTGAGGGTGCCTGATGCATTGGTGAGGTCTCTGGCATACATGCTGAAGCGCTGTCCCGTGCGTCCCGTGAACTTGTACCATTTTTCGGAACTCTTTCCCTTGAATGTCACGGATCCCATGTTTACGATGGCTTCGGTTGACTTGGCAGGCTTGTATGTCGTGTTGTATATTTTCCCGAGGTCGGTCGCGCTTTCGTAGCCCGTCAAGCCTTCCGCCGGGGGAGTCAGGGTTTTCCAGCCTTGATTTGGGAAGCAAGCTTCGATCTGACTGCAGAAGGTGGATGGATTCCAGGAGGCTTCCGCGCCATTGGCAATACCCATGAAGGTTTCACCGCCCTTGTAACTTCCGACAAAGTACTTGTTCAGCTTGGTGCTCTTGAGCACATCCACCTGGTCTGGTTTGAAGGCGCCCGAGCTGGCGGTCGTGCAATTCGCGTCTTCTCTGACCTTGAACAGATAGACATGGGGGGCGCCGCTGTAATAGGCATCGTAGCCACTTCTGTATGCGTTTTTGGTGGTGAGCAAAAGATTGTTGTCCCTCGATGCGACGACGACGATTTTGTTTTTCTTGACAAAGTTCTTGAAGGTGGTGGTTTCAAGAATCTTTGCATCGAAGTTGTCGCAGTGGGCGCATGGATCCATGGAGGCTATCAGAAGAAGGGGGCGGTTGTTGGACAGCGCATAGGATTTTGCTTTCGCTAGCTGACTGTAGTTGAAATAAACTCCAAGCCACTCGCTTTCTGTACCAGGATCAACAGGGGTGACTGGGTCGTCTGGATCGTCCGGGTCGTCTGGATCATCCGGGTCGTCCGGGTCGACCGGAATGTCTGGAGTGATGCCTGAGTCAATGCCGCTCCAGAACTGGTTGGGGAAGCAGGCGGCTATCTGGCTGGTAAACGTTGTGGGATTCCAGGCGCTTTCAGCACCGTTTTTGATTCCCATGAAGGTTTCACCGGCTTTGTAGCTTCCGATGAAATATTGTCCGAGGCTATTGCTCTTCAGAGGTGTGACCTGGTCGTTTTTCAAGGAGGTGGAACTGGTGGTTTCGCAGTTGGCGTCATCATTGACCTTGAACAGATAGACATGGGGGGCGCCGCTGTAATAGGCGTCGTAACCAGCTCTGTATGTGTTCTTGGTGGTGAGCAAGAGATTGTTGTTGCGCGATACGCAGGTGACAATCTTATGGGCTTTGATGTAGTTTTTGAAGGCGGTCGTGTTGACAATCTTCGCGTCAAAGTTATCACAGTGGGCGCAGGGGTCCATGGAGCAGACGACCAGAAGCGGGCGTTGATTGACCTTGGCATAGTATTTGGCCTTGGCCAGGTTGTCATACGTGAAGACGACACCCGCCCATTTGTCCTCATCGACAAGGGTATCCGCCTTGGCAGATGGAGCGTTGGCAAAGAGGAATGAGATTAGTGCGAGAAGCTCCATCATTCCTACCAAAGGTGATAAAAAGGTGTGTTTCATGGTGTGACTCCTAGATTTTATGTAAAATATGTTTGTAGTTATATTGGGAATGTGCCATCGGGGTATTTGTCGGGAATATACCACCGAAAACACACTTTTTCAAGATAAGACTACTGTTTTGGTTGTTTTTTAGGCACCTCAGAGGACTTCAAGAACAACATTAACGTGCATTTCGCGTTAGTTTTGGTATTATTTCTCTGTTTTTTCCTCTGTGCCGGGGACTGGTTGTTGTTTTTCTTGTGCTTGAGAGGCGTTGGAATCAGTCGCTTCGGTCTGGATGGCGGGAGTGGTGAAAAGGCTTTTCCCTGGGGCACTCCACAGTCCTTCAGGGAAAAGAAGGGTCTTGACCTTGTATCGTTGCGACATCTGGTAGATGTATTCTTCTATTAAGGCCTTTTGCTTTTGTGGACGCAGGCGTGTCTTGATTCCCTCTTTGTCATTCAGGTTTTCAGAGTCTCCAAGTTTGCCTACAAGAATCTGCGCGACACGCAGCTTTTCAGGGGATTGCGGAGTCTCCTTTGGGAGATTGCGCAGGACCCTCATGATTCGCATGGCTGAACCTGTCTCCAAAACGGGGGTGACTTCTCCTGCTTTCCAGTTGAATTCCTTGATTTCATTGACTTCGGCGAGTTCTTTGCGGGTGAAATCATATCGAAGCTCACCACCCCAGGCCGCTTCGACCCCCTCTGAGTACTCCCTTGCCAGTTTTTTGAAACCCTCATCCGTCTGGAGTGAAGGGTCTTGGGCAAGTTTATTCATGGCGTTCCTTTTTTGGACGTTCAAGGTGTCTATGCCCTTGTTGACAGCCTTCTTGTAGCGGATGTATAGGTCAAGCTCATGTTCGGTTATCTGGATGTCATCGAATAGTTTTCCATTGAGATACATAATGTTGATGATGTCGTCAAGGGAGGCGTTGAGAAGGTTATGGCCCATTAGATCAAGTGAAGCAGCGTACTGGGCAAGGGTTTTGAAACGGTTTCTTTTATCAGTCAAGAGGTTTTCCTCAATTTTTGATTCAATCTTCTTGCGTGCCTCATCGTCAGGAATCAGGTCAAGCCTTTTCGCCTCCAGTGCGAACATCCGTCGGGCGGCAAGTTTCTGCATCATCGAACGTATGGCTTCTCTTGGAGAAGTTCTGTTTGCACGCCGCCCATTGTTCAACTCCTTCACGGCATTCTGGATATGGGGGAAGAGGTCACGCCATGTGGCGGTCTGCCCGTCGATTTCCAGCACTACGGAATCTGGCTGCAGCTTTTCAATGGTTGCTTTTAACTCCGATTCTGTTGTTTGACGGGGAGCCTCGGCGGTTGGGCCGGCAGCTGTAGGCGCTTGCGCTTGAGCCTGTGCGAAGGCAAGGGTGATGGGAAAGACGATGCTTGCAACGAGAAAGGCAGTTATGTTTTTCATATTAAATGGTGTCTTTGATTGAATCTGCAGGAAAACAAAACTCTACTATATATCCTATAATATAAATATATAAACAAAAAAAACAAGTGTTTATCCTTTATATTATGATAATGTTTGTAACTATTAAGACGGGGGGAGTATTGGCAGATGCCGCCAGTTTTACCGCGTTGCATGTATTCCCGATGTCGCTACGTGATTTATCAATTGCTGCGGGTACACACTTTTCATGGTTTGCTTGCATTCAACAAGAATGAGTGTGGAGAGTTGGAGTGGTGGTACCCTTCTTCCGCGATGCATGCTCTGTGCGCTGGCCGCTTTGCTGCCTTCGATAATCACCCGTAAGGGTAATTGAGTGAAAAAAACAAAAAAAAGTATTTTTTTTCAAAAACTCATTTGACATTGCGAAAATGATGTTTATATTAATTGTAGTTTTGTCAATGAATCTCAAAAAAAAGCAGAAAATTGATTTTTTTTTGAGTTTCTTATTTGACATAGCGAAAAATGTGTTTATCTTATTTAGCGATTCAACAAGAACAAAGAAAGTCACATGCATTGAACATAAGCTTTTCAAGCCGTTTGACAGCTGTGGCTGTCTCGCGAAAGGAGGATGCAAAACACATAGTCAGGTAGTTTTTTTCAGGTTCAGTTTTTGGATTTGTCATGTAAAACAATAAAAGCTGCCCCGCAAGGGGTGGGTGAGTAGAGTACAAGTAAAACAAAAGGAAGAAAAATGAAAAAGCTCATTGCTGCAATCGTGATTGCCTCCGTCGGCGCTGCCTTCGCAGATCCATACTATGTGTATGACTACAAGGCCTCCATCAAGCGCCTTGAAATCAGTGCCAAGTACAACAGCAAGGCCAAGTACGTTACCCAGAAGTACAGTGTCAAGAGCGACTCCATCATCGGTTACGTCCTGCTGCCCGTCTGCAGCAACTGCGAAGGTACCATCGAATCCAGCCTTGACATCGCCGATGACGGCTATGCCTATCTCACACTGAAGAGCAACAGCAAGCTCGTTGCTGGCCAGGACTATAAAGTCCTGAAGGCCCCCATCAAGGCCTCCATCGGCGTGTTTGGTGCGGACCAGGAAATGGATGGTACCATCGTTGATGTCAAGAAGGCCAACCAGGCTTGGATGGCTCTTGACTTCCCGATTGACGCTGCGCAGTTTGACACTGCCATGCTCGTTGCGAAGGATGCCAGCGCAGGCGTTCCTCTGGGCTTCTATGGCCTGACGAACGTTGGCGAGCTTGCCGATCGCATTGACATCCAGAACACTGGTTTTGGCACCGCCAAGATTCTGAGCAGCACCAGTTTTGACTTCTGCTTGGGTTCGAGCACCAAGACCTGCCTCTCCGTCGCGACCATCAGCGGCACACTGGTTGGCTATCCTGGCTATCTGGCCGCTTGCGACCACACCCCGATTTGGGATCTTTGCGATGTCAGCGAAACTGGCGAAATCAACGAGGCCGTTATCAGCGGTACCTGGTCTCTCAAGTTCAACAAGAAGATGACCAATGACTACTACGACCTGGGTGAAATCGCTATCCTCAGCAAGATGGGTGCTGTTGACTACGTTGAAATCGATGCCGAAGGTAACGTGAAGGAGTAAGATTACTTCATTCAACGGCAAGGCTGACTGCCAGTTCTGGTTTGGGACAGGCAGTTGGCACTCTAAAAGAGGGGTCAATTGTAATTGACCCCTCTTTTTGTTAGAACACTCTGTCAATTGTGAACACAACCTAGCGTTCGGCGGATGCAGTACGTGCGCTGGCTCTGTTGTCAATAATATTGCTTAACGGTTCATTAAAACAAGCGGATTAATTATGTTATTTAATCATAAGGCATTATTCATCTCCCTTGCCGCAATTCTCGTTATTGTTTTGATTTATGTGTTGAGTACCCCAAACCATAATCAGGAAGAGGTAGAGGAGGGGGGGACACTGCAGGAAAATGTTGTTTCTGGAAAGGAGACCGCAGTTGATTCTGTGCCTCCAGAAGACACGAAAGAGAGTGTGTCGGCTAACGCTGGAAGAAAGCAGCAGATTCAGGAAAAAATTGAGACGCTGCAAGGTCTGCTTGACGATGAGGAAAAGCATGGTGAGGCATTGAAATTAGCTCTCTCAATGGCGGAGACGGGAGATGCTGAACAGAAATTAGCAGCAATTGGGACATTTAATTGGGTTGGTGGCCACGAAGCCAAGACTGCTCTTGTGGCGCTTTTGGACACGGGCGGATTGGTTAGCGAGAATGCTGCCAGCACGTTGATTCATCTTTTTCAGGAGGACGCGCAAAAACAGGAAGTGCTCTTTGATGAGGAGGTCTTTGTGTCGGCATTGGACAAGTTGGCCGCGGCGGACAGAGATGCCCTTTTTATCATATTGGGCGGGTATTCCGTGGAAAAGGCTGCTCCTGTGCTGATTAAGCTGATGGATAGCCAGAATGATGCTGTACGTAATCAGGCTTTTGAAACATTTGAAAGCATGGCGGAAGGGGCCGAGATTGCGAGCAAAGCTGATGCCGAGATATGGCTTAAGAAACACCTTGAGGGAAACACTGTGGAGTAGAGGACGTAACCGATGATAGGGAAGAACATAAGACAAATGAGTAGGTCTTTGAGTCTTGCAGGCATCTTTGTTTTCTTTGCACATCTCCTATTGGCGGAGAAAGTTAGTGATTTGTCAGCGGCCTTGGACTTGACGGGTCAGACGGGGATTGAGCTTGTCAGTTTCTACAAGCGGGTGTATAATGTGATATACGATAAGGAGTGGGAAGATTATGACTATGTTTATAATCCCATGACTGGAGAACCGACCTATAAGGAGACGTCAAATGATGGATGGAAGGTCCAATCGTCCAACACGGAAAATAGCAAGTATTCAACTTACCCTATAAAAGGGAGTTCATGCCTTCGTTCTGGGTTGAAGCAGGATCTCGATAAATCCAGCGACGCCCAGGAGGCACGACTTGTTTTCAAGGTCTATGGACCTGGCACGTTTTCATTTTTTTACAAGACCTCCTGCAATGATTGGGGGGATGCACTTACTGTTTATGTCGATGACGAGCCCCAGGCTTTCAACGAGTCGGGCTATGGACCGAACAGCGAGTATAATTGGGTGTATAGAGTTGATGCCAGGACAGGAGAAGAGTTGGAGGTTGAAAATCGTGCTGAAATCATCATCAACGGGGGAAAGGCGACTTCTGGGGGCTATGGCTATACAGGTACTTATTACCATAAAGTTGAGATTGTCTTTGAGAAGGATTTGCCCAAGATGGACTGGGAGGGGAAGAATTATCTTCCTGATGGACCTGAAAAACCAGATAAGGATTGGTATGAAGGAGATAGCGAGGGATATCAGGAGGCACTGGCTGAATATAAGGCTTTATTGGCGCTTTTTTTCAATTCTGTCTGGATTGACTGGGTGAAGTGGACACCTCTTCCCCTTACTCTTGAATTGGATGATGCCAAGAGTGAAAACTCATTTGACGAAGCGGGAGATTACCTGGATAAAGCAATAATCATACTCTCATCGACTGCCCCTGACATGGGGTATTCTGTGAGATACACGCTTGACGGAAGCAATCCGACCAGCAGTTCGCCCGAGTTTAACTATGAGATGGAGTCCTATTTGACTCTCACGCAATCCTGCACCTTGAAGGCAGCTGTTTTTGTTCAGGGAAAGATGGATGCGACTATCGGCATTGTCTCAAAGGAAGTGACTATCAAGGCATCGGATCCTCGTCTGGAAAAGGATGCAGAACATTCCACGGAAACAGCTTTTGTGTTCAAGGCGACAAATCAATATGCGGACAACATCATCGTCTATACGACGGATGGCACAGAGCCAATGATGGGGAGCGCAGTTTATGATTCGCTTGCTGGAATAGTTATTGCAACGCCATGTACCGTGAAGACAAGATGTGTGCGCGAGGGGGTCATTTCCAGCGAGATAGTGGCGCAAACCGTGGAAAAACTCTTGGCACCGACTTATCGGCTCTTGGATGCTGACAACAATGAAGAGACATATGGTGTGACGGCGGGAATCGGGCTAATGCTTGAGGTTGACAATCCAACGCCAAGTCTCAAATATGGTTTCACGGAGGCCAATATCTCAACCCCATTCCCCGAAACAGGACTTCTGTTGGTCGGTGCTGGCGAGACTGTCTATCTGCGCCAGGCGGAAGAAGGCAAGCTTGCCAGTGATATTGTCCGCATAGAGGTGAAGAAGGCCGATACGACGATTGTTTTTGGCGAGGGCGACTATGCGTTGAAGCAAGGCTGGAATCTTGTGAGTTTCCCCGTGTATCTTACAAACGCGAGCTGCCAGGCCCTGCTGGGGAAGTGGAATCTCTTTGGATACGATGGGACGCATAAATGCTATCAACGTGCCACCAGGGTGATGCCAGGCCAGGCCTATTGGGTGTTTCAGGATGCGTTGAACGAAGTTGTTGGAGTTGAACTGAAGGGGTATATGGCCGTTGCCTCGGAACCTGTAACTGCTGGCTGGAATCTTCTGGGGCTTGTGAAGGGGCAGACTACCTTTGGGGGCAATGAAATCTGGAGCTATTCGAATGGTGCCTTTACTCTGCTCAAGAGCGGTCAGAAACCGAGTTTGTGGAAAGGGTACATGGTAAAAAAGAAATGATGAGAATTGATTGCAAAACGAGAGGTTCAAAGTCCATTCCGTTGGGTTGAATCGTTTTCTTCAGGATGCATTCACGAGGGGCGTGAAATTAATGTTTTGCGCCCCTCGTGCTTTATTTTTACAACCAAATGAAATAAACTTTCTGAATTATCGTATTTTTGGGGCTAAGTGAGTTGTAATTACAGAAACTTAAGTTATATTATTTGCGTTTTTCACTGAACCTGGAAAACTACCTGCATAAACCATAAACCTTTTTAAGCCCGTCGAAAAGGGGGTGAATAAACAAAAATGACTGACATCAAATGCCGCAAAGGTGAACCGATTGAACGCGCCCTCCGACGTCTGAAAAAGAAACTGGACAAAGAGGGGACGTTAAAGGAACTGCGCAATCGTAGGCACTACGAGAAGCCCAGCGAGGTCAAAAGGCGTGAGAGTAAACGCTCACACTAATTGATGTCGTGTTCCGTGAATATATAAAAAGGCCTCCTGCTGTGAAGCAGGAGGCTTTTTTTGCCACGCTTGCGCACGGTGAAAAACCATATTGAGCGGCCTCGTTCTCTTTCAGGCGGGGTGTGCAGTTTCTTTTGGGGGAACGTGCGCGTTGCGCACACCTGGGGGGCGGGGCGCACGTGCGCATCAGAAAATAGTACTTTGCCAATGCGACTGGAAATTGAGGTGGTTTGGCGTATATTATGGAAGTGACATCGCCTGCTAGGCAACAAGAGCTCTAGAAGCTCTAGAAATAGTCTCACCTGAGGGAGAAAAGCAACAATGGGAAACATTGAACAGCAGCAAGACAAGAACATGGCGGACAGGCGTTTTGCCGAGAAGCTGCGGCGTGCCTCGTTC
>JAEEGL012148655.1_pt1 | contig 14896 bp, 12 predicted proteins | sample 9134231 | NCBI WGS metagenome assembly JAEEGL01 (sample SAMN16246548, study PRJNA631951) | gut metagenome | biome: gut microbiome; feature: rumen; material: fiber-attached | host: Bos | place: Iran: Karaj | collected 2018-10
ACAAAGGGCAAAGGCGTTGACGCGTGCATTACCGCGTGCCCGGCCCCGTCTGCGCAGGCAATGTCGCTTGATCTTCTCGCCATGAACGGAAGGGTCAATTTCTTCGGAGGGCTTCCCGCGGGGAAGGACAGGGTGGAGCTGCTGACGAACCTGATTCATTACAAGCAGCTTGTCGTTACGGGCAGCGCAAGGGCTTCGCTCAGGCAGTACAGGACCTGCATGCGCCTGGTGGAGACGGGCGTGCTGGATATAGACAGGATTATTTCCGCCGAGTACCCGATTGAAGAATATGAGGAAGCGATATCAAACGCCAGAAAAGGCATAGGACTTAAAAACGTATTTGTTTTCTGAGAGGAGAGAAACATGAACAATAAGATCGGAATTTACTTTGCGTACTGGACGCACGAGTGGGAGGGCGACTTTATTTATTACGTCAACAAGGTTGCCAGACTGGGCTTTGACACTCTTGAAATCTGCCCGGCAAACCTGGTTGACATGCCGGTAAGTGACAGAAAAGCAATAAAGCGCGCGGCCGACGACGCAGGAATCGACCTGACGTACTGCATAGGCATTCCGAGGCAGTATGACATTGCGTCGGAAGACAGGGACGTCCGGAATGCCGGCGTGGAATACCAGAAAAAGCTGATCGACGTTGTAAGTTCCATGGACGGGCAGTTTATGGGAGGGATTCTGTACTCGTGCTGGCCGGGCGCGTTCAGCGTCGGCATTACGGACAAGACGCCGTACTGGAACCGTTCCGTGGACAATATGAAAAAAATAGCCGCGTACGCGGAGAAAAACGGGGTAACCCTATGCATGGAGGTCGTAAACAGGTTCGAGCAGATTCTTCTCAATCAGGCATACGAAGCCGTTCAGTACTGCAAAGACGTTGACAGTCCCTCATGCCGCATTCTGCTTGACGCTTTTCATATGAATATCGAAGAGGATGATTTTATCGACGCAATCAAGACCGCGGGGCCGTATCTCAGTCATTTCCACATCGGAGAAACAAACCGTAAAACTCCCGGGAAGGGGAAAATGGACTGGGATTCGATATGCAGCGGACTTAATCAGATCGGTTACACAGGGCACGTTGTTATGGAGCCGTTCATAAAAATGGGCGGTACCGTCGGAGGAGACATTAAAATGTGGCGCGATCTTTCCGGCAACTGCGACGAGGCAGGTCTTGACATGATGGCAAAGGACGCGTGCGCGTTCATAAGAAGAAAACTCGAGGAGAACCGCTGAAATGAAAAAAATCAAGGTTGGAATAATGACGATGTCGGACGGGAGACAGCACATCCACGACGATATGCTGGAAACCAATCTGAAGTATCAGACCTCTCTCCGTTCCGCTCTTGAGGCGACCGGAGAAATTGAGGTCGTCACCGCAACACGAGTGATAAACTTCAATACGGTTGCAAAAGAGGAGGCGATCCGGCTTCTGGAATCGGGAGTTGAAATTACGATCTTCAATTACGCGATATGGTGCTATCCGCAATTCACCGTGATGGCGGCAAATTTTGCTCCCGGTCCGTACATTCTGTTTTCGAATCTTCACCCTGAAAAATGCGGAATGGTCGGCATGCTCGCCGCCTCCGGTTCGCTCAATCAGCTTGGCGTGAAGCACACGAGAATATGGGGGAGCATAGACGACCGTTCCGTTTTTGAAAAGGTATTCAGTTACATTAAGGCGGGCGCGGCCGTGAAACGTCTTCGCGGACTGACATTCGGCAATTTCGGCGGAAGGCCTCTCGGCATGTATACGGCTGTTTCAAATCTCGAACAGTGGCAGAAAATGTTCGGCATCGACGTGGAGAACATTGAACAGGAGGATATTGTCAGGGCCGGTCAGACGATCGAAGCGGGGAAGGTTGAAAACGCTCTCATGTGGCTGGAGGAGAACTGCGGAGAGATCGGATATAACGGTACAAATCTGACTCGCGATAAACTGCGCACCCAGATACGTTCGTATTACGGCCTCAGAAAAATCATAGACGACAGAAAACTCGATTTTATCGGCATAAAGGCCCACGGCGACGTAACGGAAAATTACGTAACCATGGACGTGGCAGAGGCGTTTCTTAACGATCCGTACGACATGGACGGGCCGCACGAGCCTATCGTGGCGGCGACGGAGGCGGACATGGACGGCGCGCTTACCATGCAGATCTTCAAGCATCTGAGCGGAAGCCCGGTCCTTTTCGCGGATGTCAGACATTATGACGCGGAAAACAATATCTGGTACTTCTCGAACTCAGGAACTCACGCGACTTTTTTTGCGGGAGCGTCATACAAACCGGAGGAGAATCTCAGGAACGTAAAACTGCTGCCGGAAACGGTGGATTATCCCGCTGGCGGCGCCTCGGTATGGCATATTGCGCACCCGGGAAAGGTCACGCTTGCAAGACTGGCGAGGAGAAACGGAGAATACAAACTTTCCATTGTTCCCGCGGAATTTGTGAGGTTTGACGAGGCGACCGATGAGCGGCTGAGCAGGGTGGCGACGCCGCAGTGGCCGGTTGCCTTCACGCGTCTTGAGGTTGACGCGGATTGTTTTATTTCAAGATTTCCCTGCAATCATATTCACGGCGTCTACGGCGATTACGTCAGTCAGCTGATTGCCGTCGCCGATATTCTCGGCATAGAATATGAGATATACAGGTGAGAGCATATTGAAAAGACTTGTTCTTTCCGTATCAGTCGCGGTAATGCTTCTAACGGCAATGTCATGCGGCAAGGACGGATACCAACCTGTTACAACGAAAGCGGAAGCTGAAACAAAGGAGACAGACGACATGTCAATGAGTCTTGACAGACTGGAAATTGAAAATTATCTGAAGCCGGACTCAGGTCCGTTTGCAGAAGAGACGAGAACGCTCGTCCTTGAACCCGCCGGGCCGTCATATCTGGAGACGGACAAATACATCTCTCTCGACGGTATATGGGAGATGGAGCAGAGCAGTCTCGGGAAAAGCTGCAGGTTCGGCAACGCAATCGACGCTGCCGTTCCGGGAAGCGTCCACACGGCCCTGATAGCGGCCGGAAAGCTGCTTGACGACGCGGGCGAGCCGGTCACAGACCCTTACGCAGGCGAAAACGACAAATACGCCAGGGCGGCCAGCGTAAAAGACTATACTTTCAGAAAAAAATTCACTCTGTCGAAGGAGGATTCCCAAAGGAAACTGAGGCTGGAATTCGGCGGAGTGTGCGAGCACTGCATGGTCTGGATAAACGGACGGCGGCTCGGTATGCACCGCGGAATGTTCGGCGGTCCGGTGTTTGACATCACGGGCAAGGTAACGGAAGGCGAAAACGAAATAATCGTCCTTCTGTACGGCGCGCCGGACAGGGCAAGGAAACCCGGGGAGATGCCTACGTTTTTCGGAGGCGGCAATCCCTGGCTTAACCTCGGCTGGGTGGATACAGCAACCTTCAACTGCACTTACGGCTGGCATTATGCGGACATTCCCGGTCTCGGCATCTGGAGATCGGTACGCATCGTCCGGGTCCCGGAGGCGGAATTCGATTCGCCTTTTATCGCCACCGTTTCCGTTGACGGAAGCATGAAGCTGTCGTGCCCGGTAAAAGCGGAGGCAGGGAAAAAGATAACCGTGCGCGGGCAGATCGCTCCGTATAATTTCAAGGGCGCAACGTATCAGTTTGAATTTGAGACGACGGCTGAAGAACAGATAACGTATCTGTTCAAAATTCCGGATCCTCACATATGGACGCTGAACGGTCTGGGAGAGCAGAATCTGTATACGCTCAGTCTGAACTGTTTCATTGACAAAGAAGCGGCGGACTGTTACTCGACAAGATTCGGTATAAGAACCGTCGAAATGCTACCGGCCGCTGACGCTGACGGAAACAGGACAGCCGATCCGGGAATGTACAACTGGACGTTCTGCGTGAACGGGGAACCGGTTTTCATAAAGGGAACCGGGTGGTGCACGATGGACGCTCTTATGAGGTTTACGTCTGAAAGATACGATAAATTTCTTTACGCGGCCAAACTTCAGAACGTGAACATGCTTCGCGCGTGGGGCGGCGGTCTTGTGGAGACCGACGAATTTTACGATCTCTGCGACGAGTACGGAATTGCCGTTTTCCAGGAATGGCCTACCGCCTGGGACTCGTACGTATATCAGCCCGAAAACGTGCTTCTTGAAACGGTGGAGCTGAACGTAAAGCGTCTGCGCAATCGTGCGTCGCTGCTTATGTGGTGCGGCGGAAACGAGGGAGGCGCCCCGCTTGAGAGCGACGATCCCGCCTATGATCCGACGGTTCTGAACCTGCTTGGAAAAAGAACGCTCGAGCTTGACGGTACGCGTCCGTGGCACCGCCAGGAGCCTTACGCCGGAAGTTTGCACAATTACAACGCAAGCTGGGGCGGACAGAACCCTCAGGTGAATCTTAAGCTCACCTCAACGTTCTTCGGCGAATTCGGAGTGGACTGCTGGCCTAATGTGGAGTCAATCAAAAAGTTCCTGCCCGAAGAGGAGTGGAACCATCTCGAGGAAGCGGCCGGGGAAGGATTCGCCATTCCGCAGGATTCCGTTCTCGCGCATCATACGCCGATGTTCAACAAGGCAGGTGATCTGAACAGGGAACAGCAGCACGTCAGGCTGTTTACGGACGGAACGTCGCTTGAGAAGTGCGTTATCGGTTCACAGCTGGCGCAGGTCGTCGGCGTCCGTCATACGCTCGAGCTCGCACGGTGCCGTTTTCCGCAGTGCACGGGTTCAATCATGTACAAACTCAACGGCCCGTATCCCGCTGCTTCATGGGAAACCGTTGACTGGTACGGCTCGCAGAAACTCGGCTCGTTCTTTGTTTCTGACGCGTTCGCGCCTGTGTGCGCCGTCGCGCTGTTCGATTCGCTTAATCTTTACGGAGAAAACGTTGCCTTGCCCATATATTATCTCAATGACAACGGCAGCGTGGCGTCGGAAATCGTCGTGACGGTTTACAGCGGCGAGCTTGAGGTCATTTGCTCGGAAAGATTCGGCGTCAGCGGCAACACGGAAAAAGTTACGAAGGTCGGGACGGTTGAACTCAAGCCGGACCAGACTAGGACGGCGCCTCTGTTCGTTGTGACTACCGTCAGATCGCATGACGGAAAAGCTATTTCAAGGAACTGGTACTTTGCGAACTATGAAGAGGAGAACGGGTGCCTGTTCACGCTTCCGGAGTGCAGACTTGAGCTAGAAAACTACGACGGATACGTTGAGATTACCAACGTTTCGGAAAAACCGGCCGTCTGCGTCAATTTTGACTGTCCCGCTTATTCGGACGTTCTGCGTCCCGATGACGGGTGCATGTGGATCGATCCCGGCGAAACCGTTCGGGTGAACACGAATCTTTCGGAGATGATAAAATCGCTCAGTGCGTTCAATCTGGGCAACAACTGACTGAAATTACCATTAATAATTCGGACGTTTTATTCAGCGTCCGTCAAATAAAAACAGGATTATGGAGGATCTTATGAAAAATTTTATAGCTTTGATTCTTGCGGCTGTAATGCTTATCTGCGTTTTTGCAGCCTGTACTGAGACCGGCCCCGGCCCGGGTAACGAAACCGGAAAGCCGTCGGATGACACCGGAAAAAAGCCGGTAAGTGATGATGAAATCATCACGAGCGTTGCAAAACAGGATTATAAGGGCGCGTCATTTACTTTTCTTACCATTTCCAATCTCGACAGGTTTACCGACGAAATATTCGTTGATCCCGACGATATCCCGGAAGGCGACGTCATTCTTACGGGCGTTTACCGCAGAAACGATTACGTCAGCAAATATCTAAATGTGAAAATCGAGGCCTTTCCGTCGACGGACGCCTACGGCGAGGCGCTGACGCTTATAAACAGCGGCGATACAAGCATAGACGTTTACAATCTTTTCAAACACGGGTGTATACAGATTCTGACGGCTGGTTTCGGACGCAACTGGATGGATCTCAGCATAGATTACAATAATCCGTGGTGGAATAAATCAGCTTTTTCCAACCTTTCAATTGAAGGAAAGCTGTATCTTATGTCCGGCAGTGTGCTGATTTCGGAAATTGACGATACGATTGCCATGGTTTACAACAAATCGCTTTACAACGATTTCAATATCAACGACAATATTTATGAGCTTGTAACGAATAACAACTGGACGCTTGATAAATTCATTGAGATTGTTTCCAAATGCAGTAAGGACGTCGACGGTGACGGGAAATACGAGATAGGAAACGACGTGCTCGGTTACATTGCCGATCCCAACTCAATGGCGATGAACTGGCCGTTTGCGTGCGGTTTTGTAAAAAGCAAGATAACAGACGGCGTGTATGAGGCGTATGTTCCCACGAGCAAGATCACGACCATGCTCGAAAAACTTGAAAAACTGTTTGATTCCAACGCCGCGAGCGAGGAAGAGGAGCTTGATCCGTGCCTGAACTATTTCAGAAACGACAAGGCTTTTGTCTGCGCGATAGTTCTTAGAAATCTCGAAACTTTCAGAGGTATGGATTCCGATTATGGAGTGCTCCCGTACCCCAAGTTCGACGAGTCGCAGAAAAAATATATAACGCACGTCGGCGGCGCTTCTCCTATCATGATCATACCCATGCAGAACTGCAATGACGACGATAAGCTCAGCAATATTCTCGGTGCGCTCTGCGAGGCTTCATACAGAATTACAAGACCTGCATATTACGAAAACGCCCTCAAGCAGAAGGGAACACGCGACGACGAATCGATAGAGATTCTCGATCTGATTCTCGATACCAGAACTTATGACCTTGCGTATATTTCCGCAAAGGGAGTTGCCTGGACGGTCGGCGGACTGGTGGCAGCCAAATCCAGCAAATTCCAGAGGACATGGGCGAGCAAGGGCACCAGAACAATTAATGAAATTCAGGAAATGATCGACAACATTCTTGAAAACAACATGTAAAAATGACAGAAAAATACATTTTTGGAGTTGACATAGGGACCCAGGGAACCAAGACCGTTCTTTACGATACTCTTGGCAACGGTCTTGGTTCCGCTTTTGAGCCTTCAAGGCTGATTTATCCTCAAAGCGGCGCCGTGGAGCAGGATCCGGACGAAATATACGGTTCGGTGCTCCGCACAATAAAAAGCGTAATGGAGAAAACAGGCGTCGACCCGCACGACGTTGAGGCGATCGGCATGGACGGCCAGATGGCCGGGATGCTCGGCGTTGACAGGGATCTTGTCCCGACCACTCCGCTTGATTCCTGGCTTGACAGAAGATGCGAACCGTACATCGGTCTGATAAAAAATGAGGCGGAGGACAGGGTAATATCCCTTACGGGCTGCCCTGTAACCTATGCTCACGGGCCGAAAATTCTCCGATGGAAGAGCGAATTTCCCGGTGTGTACGGAAAAACGGACAAATATATCGAACCTGTAACGTATGCTGTTCTGCGCATGTGCGGAAAAAAAGCCGACTGTGCCTATATCGATTACACGAATCTTCATTTTTCGGGGTTTGCCGATAACGAAAAACTGAAATGGTCTGACGAGCTGCTTGAGGTTTTCGGCGTTGACAGAAATAAAATGCCTGAAATTGTTGAGCCGTTCCGGATCATCGGAAGAGTAACGGAGCAGGCGGCGCGGGAGTGTCTGCTCGTTCCGGGCATTCCGGTCGTTGCCGGCTGCGGCGATCAGGCGGCGACATCTCTCGGTGCCGGCGTCGTTTCGCCCGGCGAGTGCTTCGACGGCGCTGGCACGGCTTCCGTGTTTTCTGTATGCACGACCGAATACAAACCCGATGTGGACAGGAAGACGCTTCTTTTCCCTCATCATGTCCTTCCTTGTCTGTACCAGCCGATGGCGTATATTTCCGGCGGCGGTCTTTGCCTGAAATGGTTCCGCGACACCGTGCTCGAGAAAAATTACACTTACAAAGAACTTGAAGCGGAGGCCGATAAAATACCCCCGGGATGCGAAGGCCTGTTCTTTATTCCTCATTTCAACGGCAGAACGTGTCCGAATGACCCGAAGGTCAGGGGCATGTTCTGGGGACTTGAGTTCACTCACGGCAGGGGCGCCATGTTTAAGTCGGTTATGGAATCCATCGCGTTCGAATATAAAATGTATGCCGATATTCTTGCCTCTTCAAAAATCAACGCTGTTATCGGAACCGGCGGCGGCTCGGCAAGTCCGTGCTTCAACAGAATAAAGGCCGACGTTCTCGGAACTGAATACCGGGTTACGACAAGGAGCGACACGGCAACGTTCGGCTCGGCTCTGCTAGCGGGTTACGGCGTCGGCTTATACGACGATCTGGCTTCAGCCGCGAAAAAGCTGACCTCAGTAAGCGCTGTCTACAGTCCCGACGCCGAAAGGCATAAGGCGTACATTCCGTTTGCGGTTGAGTACGCAAGACTGCTGAACAGGTGCGGGAGCCTTGTATGAAAGACAGGATAATCCGTACCGTTGCGGGGGACGTCTGCCCTGATTCGTTCGATTTTTTCCATTGTCACGAGCACATCTGGATAGACGGGAACATTCTTGGCCCGGGCTCCCCCGTCAGGCCGATCGACGACTTTCAGGCATCGCTTTCGGAGCTTGCTCTGCTCTCAAAGGGAACAGCGATAGTCGACTGCCAGCCTGCCAGCGCGGGCGGGAGCACATCGACCCTGAAAAGGCTTTCGGCGAAATCCGGAATCGGGATAATCGCGTCGACCGGATTTCACAAACTCTGCTTCTATCGCGCTGAAAGCGGCATTGTGAACGCAAAATTCCGCGACATAAGAAGAAAGTTCTCATACGAATCCAGAAAATGCGGCGTGATAAAAACCGCGGTTGAAGAAAACGGAATACGCGGAAGGTACGAAATACTGCACGCCGCCGCCGCGTCGGTATCGCGCGCGACCGGGCTTAAAGTCATCGTTCACACGGATCCCGGATCGGACGCTGCGGGCATTCTGGATTTTTACAGAGAAAACGGGGTCGACGAAACCGGCGTGATCCTCTGTCATCTTGACAGGACTGAGCCTGACGTCTCCGTGCATATCGAGGCGGCGCGCCGCGGCGCTTATCTGGAATATGATACCATCGCGAGAGGAAAGTATCATTCCGATGAAGAGGAAATCGGGATTATACGTAAAATCTGCGATTCGGGGCTGAGCGATAAAATACTTCTCGGTCTCGACACGACCAGGGAAAGGCTGAAAAACTACGGCGGAATCCGGGCGGCCGGCCTTGACTACCTCGAAAAAACATTTATAACCAAATTAAAGGCGCACGGGTTCAGCGACGGCACAATAGATTTGTTCGTACGCGACAATCCGCGTTCGGCCTTATCATTCATTCCAAAGGAGAAAAAACAATGATTGTTTTACCTGAAAAAGCAACAAAACCGACAATGTATTTTATCGGTGTAACGACAACAAAATCATCAATCATGAAGCTGTTTCCGTACTGGATGGAAATACTCGGGGTTGACGCGGTCATTAAAGGAATCGATCTTCCGATACACGCGGATCCCGGGGATTACAGAGCGGTCGTAAGCTTTATAAAAAACGATCCGCTTTCAATGGGCGCTCTCGTCACGACGCATAAAATCGACATATACAACGCGGCAAGCGATCTGTTTGAATATCTCGATCCATACGCGGAAATGTTCGGAGAGATGTCGTCCATTTCAAAAAAGGACGGCAGACTCGAAGGATTTGCAAAGGATCCTATCACAAGCGGTCTGGCGCTCGATTCGTTCCTGCCCGCGGACTGGTGGGACAACGGCGGCGACGCCTTTATACTCGGAGCGGGCGGAAGCGCAATTTCGGTCGGTTCGTACATTCTTAAGCAGGAAAAGCTTCCGCGCAGGCTTGTCGTGTCGAACCGCTCGCAGGGCAGGCTGACCAACATTGAAAAAATGTTCCGCGGCATACGTCCGGACGCGAATATGGAGTTTTATCTCGCGCCGGAGGCTGCGGATAACGACAATATCCTTTCTAGCCTGCGTCCGAATTCTCTTGTGATCAACGCGACCGGTCTCGGCAAGGACCGCCCCGGATCGCCCCTTTCCGACGGTTGTGTTTTCCCGTACAACGGTTACGTCTGGGAATTCAACTACCGCGGCGATCTTCGGTTCATGTATCAGGCGCTGGAGCAGAAACAGGAGAAAAATCTCCACGTCGAAGACGGGTGGATCTATTTCCTTCACGGCTGGACGCAGGTGATAGCGGAGGTGTTCCACCTCGATTTTACAAAAGATCAGTTTGACGCAATTGAAAGAAAGTCCGCGGAGATCTGCGGCAGGTGAGGCGAAAAAATGGCTAATAATTTTAATTTTTATCTTCCGTTTTCAGTTGATTTCGATTTTGTGAGCGGCCTTTCCGGAAAAGCGGAATCAACCAAAAGAATGCTGTCGCAGATGAAGGGAATGTTCGCCGACGACAGGGCCTATGAAAGGGAGCTATCGGAAGGCGACAGAATGGTTTACGAGTTTTACGAGCTCGGATGTCCGGAGGAGGCGGGGAATCTCGCGTTCGGAACAAGCATAACCTATCCCGGCAAGGTCGGGAACGAGTATCATATGACGAAGGGACATTTTCACACCATACTTGAAACGGCCGAGGTATACTACTGCCTGTCCGGCGAGGGCTATATGATGATGGAAAATCCGGAGGGAGACGTCAGGGTCTCAAAGCTGATCCCGGGAGAAGCCCTTTACGTTCCCGAAAGATATGCTCACCGCAGCGTCAACACCGGAGACGCTCCGCTCGTCACCTTCTTCGTGTTCCGCGGAGACGCCGGTCATAATTACGGGACTATAGAAACTAAGGGCTACCGCAAGCTTATCGTTGAAAAGGACGGCGTGCCCGTGGTTGTCGACAATCCCAAGTGGAAGGCGGAGGATTGATGAAGATTCTTGTAACGCCGACCTCTCTGTGTAAAAACAGAGACATACTCGACGGGCTTTCCGAAAAAGCGGAGCTTGTCGTCAATACAACCGGCAAGCCTCTGACAGAGGAACAGCTTATACCGCTTGTCCGCGATATAGACGGGTATCTGGCGGGCCTTGACGAGATAACGGGGACGGTTCTTCGCTCCGCTCCTAAACTCAGAGCCGTATCAAGATACGGCGTGGGTTACGAGCGCGTCGATATAAAAGCCGCAAAGGAGCTCGGCATAAAGGTCACAAACACTCCGGGCGCGAACACGCAGTCGGTCGCGGATCTTGCGATGGGGCTCATCCTTTCCGCCGCGAGGCAGATACCGTACCTGAACGGAAGACTGAAGGACGGCAACTGGGACAGGGCGAACGGCAGGGAAATATACGGGAAGACAATCGGAATAATAGGCCTCGGCGCCATAGGCAAATCGCTGGCAAGGCGCGCTCAGGGCTTTTCGATGAAGGTTCTTGCATATGATCCCTATATGGACGTCAGATGGGCTGAGGAAAACGGCGTCAGGGTGTGCGCTCTGGACGAGCTGACCTCGGAAAGCGACGTGATCTCTCTTCACGTTCCCCTGACCGACGCCACACGGAATATAATAAACCGCGGGAGAATAGAGCGGATGCGCGACGGGGTTATCATTGTCAACACGTCAAGAGGCGGTCTTGTCGATCTGGACGCGGCGGCAGATTTTATCGAAAGCGGGAAAATTTACGGCATGGGCTTCGACGCTTTTGAAAAAGAGCCTCCTGAGAAGCACAGGATCTATGATTTTCCCAACGTGATAATGACTCCGCACGCCGGAGCGCATACGGCCGAGGCAGTCATGGGGATGACCGAAATGTCAATTTCAAATCTGTTTTCTCTGCTTGAAAACGACGGCAGAGCGGACAAATACATTGTAAACAGGTGAAGAAAAATGAATTCTGTGCTTGAAAAGATAGGAAGACTGAAGATCCTTCCCGTCATTAAAATCAAAGACGTGCAAAAAGCGGTGCCTCTTGCGGAGGCTCTTGTCAGAGGCGGATTGCCGGCCGCCGAGATTACATTCCGCACGTCGTGCGCAGCCGAGGCGATAAAGCTGATAACCGCAGCGTTCCCGGAAATGCTCGTTGGAGCCGGAACGGTGCTTACGGTCGAACAGGTCGACGCGGCGGTTCGGGCGGGGGCGAAATTTATCGTGAGTCCCGGATTGAATCCGAAGGTCGTCGGATATTGTGTTGAAAGGGATATCCCGGTCGTTCCCGGAGTGGTTACCCCCGGAGAGATCGAAACCGCGCTGAGCTTCGGACTTGAGGTAGTGAAATTCTTTCCGGCGGAGGCCTACGGCGGCGTAAAAACCATCAAAGCGCTTTCGGCACCTTACGGAATGATAAAATTCATGCCTACCGGCGGAGTGAACGGGGAGAACATAAAAACATACCTGTCCTGCCCGTCGGTGCTTGCCTGCGGCGGATCGTTTATGGTCAAGGATTCCCTTATTGAAGAAGGCAATTTTGATGAGATAACAAAGCTGACCGAAAACGCGGTGTCCATTGTTAACGGTTAATTTTGTTTTTTTGAATTTTTTTCAAAAAAGGTATTGACAACGCCGAAACAGTATGCTATAATATAGCAAACGAAAACAAAAAAAAAAAAAACGAAAGGTTTTTAAAGCATATGAAAAAAATATTGATTCCGTTGCTTATAGTTGTTTTCATGGTTGCGGGCGCTTTGATGGCAAGCGCGCATATCAATGACGGCATCATAAGCTACTACCCGTTCGACGAAAACGCCGACGACGTGATGGATCAGAACTCGATTCCCCTTCCGCGGGAGGAGCAGATCGTCAGGGACGGAAACGCCCCGTGCGGCGACGGATACGTTGTTCTCGAGAAGAGAAGGGACATCCTTATGCTGACGGGCGCAGACGCTCTCGGACCGTATTTTGATGATGACGAGATGACGATCGCCCTTTGGGTCAAACCGGCTCCGGAGGAGCAGAGAAACCTGACTATCCTCGGCTTCGGTTCAGGCGCGAACTACGACTATTTCCGTTTCGCAATCGGCGAAAATGACAAGCTGTTCTTTTATTTTCAAAGTGAAGACAAGCATTTTGAATATAAAAACAACGACACCAACATTCTTCGCGACGGCAACTGGCATCACATCGCCATGACCGCCAAAATCGGCGAATCGCCCGTTTTCTACATTGACGGCGAGGCGTACGCACTTGATGACAGCGATTACATTCAAAAGTTTATCGGCGACTCGACGGGTTACTTTGTAATCGGAGGCATGAACGGCGGCGAGGACAACTATCTCGGCGGCATAGATGACCTCCGCATATACGGCAGAGCCCTCGATGAGGACGAGATCGCCGAGCTCATCGCCATGAAGGGCACGACGCCCGAAAAGCCCGAGCCCAGGATCGATACGTTCCCGGCGGATTCCGGCTGGGACGATCCCGATCCCTGGGACGATGAAACCGATGAAACTCAGGCCAAACCAGCAACGGACAAGCCTGAAGACTCGAAGAAGCCAGCTGATTCGAAGGCAAATGATAACGATGGCAAAAAATCCAATACCGGACTTATAATCGGCATAGCCGCAGCCGCGGTCGTTGTCGTAGCCGTCGTTCTCGGAATTGTTCTTTCTAAAAAGAAGAAATAAAAAATATTTTTAAACAGGAGAAAAAAACATGAAACTCTTCACAAAAATCCTTATCTGCGCGATTCTCGCGGCAGTACTGGTCGCTCCTTCCTTCGCGGCCGGTTCAAAAGCACCAACCGACGGACTTGTAATCTATTATGATTTTGACGAAGTCGGAACAGAGGTCAAGGACACTGTAGGCAAAAACACGTTTAAGAATGTTGATTCCAGCAGATTCGTTGACGGTTACAAGGGAAAGGCACTTTCGTTTGACGGAACGGAAGCGCAGATTCTTTCTCTGACATGGGGTCCTACTTATGACTGGAATGCGAGTTGGACTCATTATGAAAAGGCAGAAGACCTGACCTGTCCTAACCCGAACAAATCATATTCTGTTTCCGCATGGGTTAAAAGCGCGTTCGCGGCTGACGGAGGTATATTCTGCTGGGGCAATTTCACCGGCAATCAAAGTACCTGGGGCTTTGTTCAGGGCGGATCGAATGTATGTCTTGCCAACTATGATGCTAATGACGGTTTGAATTCGCAGTATGCCTGGGCATGGAACACCGATGTCAAGAGATACGGAGAAGACGGCATCGTCAGAGTCGACGACAACGAATGGCATAACCTGGTTTTCGTGTATGACAGCGCAGCAGAAACCGCGTTTATTTACATTGACGGAAAGTTGTACCATGAGTCGCCCGTTTCCGAAATGTCGATAGGCCCGTGGGAAGATGAATTCCACATCGGCGGAAGAAGAGCTGACACCATATTTAACGGCCTTCTTGATGAAATTCGCGTTTACAACCGTGCGGTAACCGCCGACGAGGCTGCCGCCCTTGCAAATATCGGCTCGGCAAATACTGGCGATTATACGGCGATCGCAGTTCTCGCGGCGGCCGTTTGCGGCGCAGTGCTCGTTATCAGAAAGAAACACTGAAATTTCTTAAAAGCAAAGGCCCGTGTTTCGCGGGCCTTTTTGATAAATCATGAACAATCTTTTTAAAGTAATCAGTCTGATCTTTGCTTTTGCAGTGATCGCCGTCATCCTTGCGACTTCGTGCGGCAGAAACAATCCTGAGGATTCGGGTGATTCGGAGGCTGTTCCGGACAATATAAACGACGATTCCTTCTGGCTGTACGAGCGGAAGGTTCATTCCCCGGCGGATGTGGACAAAAGCATAGATATGACGGAAATCAAAAAACTATACGCGGACAAAACGACCGGCAAACCCGACAATATCGTTCTTACGAGCGGTAATCAGGTTCTTGCGCTTGAAGACCGCGGTGACGGAAGTTATTCGATCCTGACATACGTTTTTGACGGAACCGATTACGTGAAAATGTTCG
>JAEEGL017106743.1_pt1 | contig 14896 bp, 16 predicted proteins | sample 9134231 | NCBI WGS metagenome assembly JAEEGL01 (sample SAMN16246548, study PRJNA631951) | gut metagenome | biome: gut microbiome; feature: rumen; material: fiber-attached | host: Bos | place: Iran: Karaj | collected 2018-10
AAATTAAGTGACGATTATTTTGATTATTCAAAAATTCAAGAACGAGGTGGCAACAGTCAAATTTGGAACACGTATAAAATGAATGTAGAAAACTTTTTCGGCAGTTTGACCGGTAAAGGCCCTAGGTATGGAGATATATCAAGTAAGGGATTTAATGAAATGGTTGAAAACTATTATTATATTATGAAATAAAAGATATCAAGATGATATCTTTTTTATTTGTATTAAAAAAATAATATTGTATAAAGGTAATAAAAAATACAAGTTTTAACTTGTATTTTTAATTTAATTCAAAGTAATAGATTCCACCAGCATCCATAGTAGGAGTAGTTAGTTTAATTTTTTCTCCTTTTTTAATAGTGAATTCTTTTTGTTGAGATCTTAGATTAATACCTTTTTCTCCTTCGGAAAATGGTTCTGTTGTTTCAATAACAATACTATCTTTATTTATTTCTTTAATAGTAAATGTTAAACCAAGTCCACCTTCTTTAACAGTGTATTTTTCATTAAGTTTTACATCATAGTAAAATTCTTCTTCAGGTGGTTGCATGTTTTGTTCACCTGACCAACTTGTTGCTATAACTTTTAAATGAAGGTTGTTTTTATTTTCACAAGCTGTAATAGTTATTAAAGCACAAAAGATTATAAAGATTCTAATTAAATTCTTTTTCATATGTTTCTCCTTTTCTATTCTTATTATAGCATATTACATAGGTATGATATAATTACTATAGAGGTATGATATGAATAGAATATTGAGTTTATTTGATTGCCCACTTAGAGATGTCAAAAGATTATTACCAATTATTAGTAGACAAGGTTTTAATGTTGTACAGGTATCTCCTTTACAAAGAATTAAAGAAGAAGGAAATAATGAATGGTGGTTGTTATATCAACCACTAGGTTTTGATATTGGTAATAGATTAGGTACTAAAGAAGAGCTATATGATTTATGTAATGAAGCTAGAAGATATGGTATTACAATAGTTGTAGATGCTGTTGTTAATCATGTAGCTAATAAGAGTGAGTGGGATTATTTAGAACCTCATCCTGATGTAGATAAGGATTTACTATGGAATAGTGAATGTTTTAAACCTAAGATACAAATAAATAATTGGAATGATAGAAATCAAGTAATTCATTATTGTTTAGGATTACCAGGTTTAAATCCTAATAGTCATATTGTACAAGGTAAAGTAGTAGGTATGTTAAATGAATATATTGATTTAGGAGTAGGTGGTTTTAGATTTGATGCTGCTAAATCAATAGCATTACCTGAAGAAGGATGTGACTTTTTTCCTAATGTTACATCACAGTTAAAGAGATATTTGCCATTAGTATATGGGGAAGTATTATTTGCTGATAAAGATTTAATAGCGAAGTATGCTAGATATATGAAAGTATTAACTAATTATGATGCTTATGATAGAGAAACTATTATTAGGTTTATTGAAAATAAAGATTCTTTCTTATCTAAAGATTTAGGTTATACAAGTAAGTGGCCTAAAGAAAGAGTTACTAGTGAATATAATCATTTATGTAGTGAATATCCTAATACAATGTATTATGCTAGAAATTATACTGATGATTGGCATGAATGGCAAAGTGATAGAGTTAGAGATGCTAATAAAAGATTGGTGAAGAGAAGATGAATGGATTTAGTATATTATTTTTTATATTTGGTGTTTGTGTTTTTTTAGTGGGTTTATATGCATTTACTGGACATGAACTTAGTATTATGACTTTTAGAGTTGCTTTTAGAAATCTAAATAAAAGTCAGTGGAAGAATATTGGTAAATGGACGATGATAGCAAGTATATTTATTTTTATAATTGCAATACTAGGATTGTTTTTAGATATTTAAAAGGGTATAATTTAAATAGAAGGAGAATGGAAATGGAAAATAAAACGTATAAGATTATTATTGGTGTTTTGGTTGTATTATTAGCTGCTGCTTTATGTGTTATTTGTTTCTTACTAGGTAGAGATAGTAAGAAAGAAGAACCTAAAAAGGATGTTGAAACTAAAGAAGTAGAAAAGAAAGAAGAAACAAAAAAAGATGAACCAGAATTAGTTGATGATAGTAAACAAGGAGAAGTAATAAAAGAAGTTTTATTTGATACTACATCATATGGTAACGATGATGTTGAAAAAGTAGAAATAACTTATAATGGTACTGTTTTAGTTACTATAAAAGGAACTGATAATGATGTAGAAAGAAAAGAAGTAGCTAAGAATGTTGTTAAAACATTTACTGTACAAGTAGGTCAATCAGATATCTGTGAAGGTAATAAAAGAATAATGTTTGTTCACAAAGATGGTACTGCTTCATATCTTAATATTGATGAATTAGTATGTGGTAGAAAGATCGTTGTTGAAAACTTAAAAGGTTTTAAAAATATTGATAAGTTTGAAGTTAAAACTGTTAAATATGAAGGAGAACCTGATGGTTATATAACTTATGTAATTACTAAAGATGGTAAGAAAACAGATATTTCTAATAAAATAGATTAAAAGACATCAAAGATGTCTTTTTAAATTTGCTTAAATTTAGATATTTAAGTATAATAAGCACTGTTAATTGGGGGTGAGACGTATGGAGATTATTTATAGAGAATTAGGTATTGAATTAACTCGTAGATGTAATGAAAAATGTAAACATTGTTTAAGAGGAGATGCAATTGATGAAGATTTATCTAAAGAAGTTATTGATTCTTTATTTGATAATAACAATATACGTCTTATAGAAAACTTATTATTATCTGGTGGAGAACCAACAATGAATAGTAAAGCATTATATTATCTAGTAGATAAGATTATTGAAAAGAGAGTAGTAGTTGGAACTTATAGAGTTATTATTAATGGTACTTACTATGATCCTTTGTTTGGGAAAGCTATTACAAAGCTACATGAATATATAAAAACTGTTGGTTGGAATGATACATATAATGTAATGTATGCTAATAGTTTTGGAAGAATTGGTATATCACAAGATCAATACCATAAGGAAGCTAAACAAGAAGTATTAGATAAATTAAGTGAATTACCTGCTAAGGTAGTGATTTTAGATAATGAATATAATTCTAATTTGTTACTTCCTTATGGTAGAGCATTAGATAATGATTTATCTAGTAATGAACCAAATACATCTAAGTTAACTGATATAGATGGTTCATATATAATGATGAAATATGGTAGAGGCGGAATACAAATAAATAGACATTATATATGCGCTAATGGTAATGTTTGTTTAGATCCTAATTATCCATTTGAAATATTAGATAAATATAGAATAGGTAATGTATTAGAATCATCAATTATAGAGATGTATGGAATAGGAAAAAAGGTATCAAAATAATACCTTTTTTATTATGATATAATTATTATAGTGATGTATATGATATATATAACAGGTGATACTCATAGAGAATTTAGTAGATTATATACTCTGTATGGTAGTGAAGAAGATATGTTAATAATACTAGGTGATGCTGGTATTAATTATTTTTTAAATGAAGAAGATGTAGCACTTAAAAAATACTTAAGTCATTTTGGTATTAAATTATTTTGTATAAGAGGCAATCATGAGGAAAGACCTGAGAATATAGATACTTATAGAGAAGTAGAAATGTTCGGTGGTAAAGTATTTATGGAAGATGAATTTCCTAATTTAATGTTTGCTAAAGATGGTGAAGTATATAACATTGATGGTAATAAAGTTTTAGTAATTGGTGGAGCTTATAGCGTAGATAAATATTATAGAATAAGAAATGGTAAAACATGGTTTAATGATGAGCAATTATCTTTAGAGGAAAGAAACAGTATCTTAGAAAAAGTTAGTGGGGATCATTTTGATATAGTATTAAGTCATACTTGTCCTCATAAATATGAACCAACAGAAGTATTCTTACAATCTATTAATCAAGATCGAGTAGATAAAAGAATGGAAAAATTCTTAGATAGTGTTGAAGAAAGTATTGATTATGACAAATGGTATTGTGGACATTATCATACAGAAAAGAGTATTGATAAAATGCAGTTTATGTTTAGAGATATAGAGATATTTAGTAAGAAGTTAAAGAAAGGAAAAAGACTAAAAAAAGATATCAAATGATATCTTTTTTTATTATGGTATAATTATTATAGTGATGTGGATGAAAAAAGAAAGATATATTGTTAAAGAAAATAGTATCAGTAAAAGAAGAGAGTTCTATAACTATATTATTAATAATTATGATTTAAAACTATATGATACTGAAGAACATTATATAAATAATATGTTTCCTTTTGTAGTGGATTTTAAACATAAAAAGTTTTGGATATGTGATAGTATTACTGTACTACGTTTAGCAGAAGATACAGATAAAGTAATTACAATAGATGAGTTTATGGAAAAGATATCTCGTTGATATCTTTTTTAAATGTGTTATAATAACAAACGATATTTATTTGGGGGTGAAAACTATGGAGATTGTTTTTATAAATAAGGATAATAATTATTACTTTTATTATGGGGATCAATTATATGGTTTAAATGAAAGAACATATGAAAGTTTAAAGAATATGGTTGCTTTACCATTAACTGTTTATTTTACAGGTTGTGATATGGCTTTTATTGGAAGTATTGTTGATAATCTATTTGATGAATCAATAGATATTAGTGCTTTAAGAACTAATAAAGAAGATGAAGAATTAAAATATAAAGTAGTAATAACAAAGAGTAAAGGCTTGGGAATGGTATAAAAAGATATCGTAAGATTTCTTTTTTTGTGGGAAACTTTGAGATAATGCATATATGATATAATAAAATCAATGGAATGATTATTATGAAAAAAGTAGATATTTTATTACCATGTTATAACGAAGAAAAAGTTATTGGTGAATGTATTAATAGAATTAAAAAAGTAATCAAAAAAGATAAAAGATATGATTATTCTATTGTTGTGTGTGATAACAATAGTGATGATAAATCTAGGGAGATAGCTTCTAAGAAAAAAGTTAAGGTTTTGGTTGAAGAAGAAAGAGGCTATGGAGCTACTATTTTAAATGGAATTAAGAATAGTAAAGCTGATTATATTATTACCTTAGATTGTGATTTAAGTTATGATGAAACAGATATACCAATGTTTATAGAAGAATTAGATAATGGTTATGATGTAGTTATAGGTAATAGATATAAAGGTGGAATAAAAAAAGGGGCGATGAGTTTATCTCATAAGATTGGAGTTAAATTATTAACAGGGTATGCTAATTTATTATTCCATACGAAGTCTCATGATTTTCATTGTGGTATTAGAGCTTTTAGAAGAGATAAAATTAATAAGTGTAATTTAGAAGCTAAAGATTTTAGTTGGACAACAGAAATGACTGTAAAAGCTAAATTAAATAAATTAAAAATAAAAGAAGTTCCTACTAAATTATTTCCTGATGGAAGAGATCGTAAATCTTATTTAAGAACTTTTAAAGATGGTTCAATAGCATTTAATTTAACAACTAAATTAAAGTTTCAAAACTCTGTTTTATTTAGATATATATCTGTTTATTTAATAGTATTATTTTTGATGTGTAGTTCTTTATTAATAGCTTCTTCTATTCCACAAAAATATGTTAGAGATAATTCAATTAAATCAATGCGTTTTTTAGAAGATTTGTATTCTAATAATTCAACTGATAAGAAGTTTATGTTTTATGAGATGTCTGGAGATTCTAGAAATGTTGCGATGGCCTTTAATATGAATTCTAATAGAGTAGTTGATTCTAGTATTAGGATGTCTTATCTAGAAGATATTGATCATTTATATAGGATGGATCAAGTATTGGAAAAGAATTCTAGTAAATCAGTTAATTATAGTAGATATTGGCATGGTCAAGCTATGTATTCTAAATTAACGATGGTAGTAATGCCACTTAGTTTTAAGATGTATATTATTCAATTTATTATTTTGATGATCTTGTTTTTATATTTGTCTTATAAATTGTTTAAAAAAGATTTAATACTTGGTTTAGCTTTTGTAATTGCAAATATTGGTATTAATGCTTTCTTTACAGCATTTTCTGTACAATATTTCTTCTGTATTTTATTATCATATATTTTCTCTTTAATAGGTTTAAAACTATATGAAAAGAATAGTAAGTATGTTGGTGTGATGTTTGCCATAGATGGAATGTTAACAGCTTTCTTTGATTTCTTTACTTGTGAAACATTAGCATTAACATTACCGTTATTTATATATACTTATTTAAGTATTAAAGATAAGAAAGAGAAAGTTGTTAAAAATGTATTAAAGTATATATTTATTTGGGGTTTATTTTATTTATTAACATTTGGTACTAAATGGTTAATTACAGTTATTTATTTAGGACCAGGATATTTTAAAGAAATAATGGCTAAAGTAGCAATAAGAGTAAGTGATAATAAAACACTATTTTATATAGGTGGTTTAAGAGCTATTATGTTAAATATGAATAATATAATTCCATTTGCTTTCTTTAAATATGGATTTATCTGTTTAATAGCTTTATTCTTAATATCGATACATTGTTTAATATTTAATAATAAAAAGTATTATCCATTATTATTAATAGTTATGTTACCAATTATTAGATGTTTTGTAATGGTTAGTCATTCTAATCATTTTAATTATTTTGTATATCGTTCTTTTGCAGTATTAATAATGTTTGTTTTTATAGAGATAGTTTACGGTATAAGATATTTGTTGAATTCAAGGAACTTTAATTGTAAAATATTTATATAGTAGGTGATTGTATGAAGAAAGCTAGAATATTTTCAATATTAGTTTTGTGTTTTCTTTTAAGTGTAATGTTTATAAATAGAGATAAACTAGTTTCTTTTGCTAAAGAAGATGATATTGAAGACTTAGATGTATATAATGTTGTTAAGAATAATAGTAGTTTTGTATTTGAAGGTACAGATTTACTTCGTTGTGTATATTTTTCATACTATGATGAACTAGGAAATTTTGTTGTACGAGATAGTAAATGTAAGGATTCAACAAATGCACCAATACAGGTAACAATAAACAATGATATTTCTAATTATTGGGCGATTGGTGATATTTATTATGAGAGTTTTGGAATATATTATACGCTTTTGGCTTTTGAATATAAGGCTCCTACATATCAATTAGATTGTAATCCAAATAAGATTACAATGGATACTACTGCTACTTGTACAGTTACTGCTAAAACTTACTATAATATTACTAATGTAGAATTTGATTTGAATTTAGATGATTTTACTATTTATGATGAAGTAGAGTTAGAGGACGTTGTAGAGTTTCATATGGAGGATAAACATTATGTATTAACACCAAAAAATATTCCTCTTTCTACAGTATACTCTGGAGAAATAGCACAGTTAAAATCATTCTCTGAACCAGTAAATCTTAAATTAATGCAATTTAAGATAAAAACAGAAAAAGAACAAGAAGTTAATATTACTGATAATATTAAATTAATTAACTTGGAATATAATGATTTAACAGGAAAAGTTCCATATGGTGTTTTAACTTCAACTATTAATCAAGATAAAGATGATACTAAGTCGGATGAAAAAGAAGAAAAACCAAATCCTAAAACAGTTGATAGAATTATCATAGCAGCTGTGTTAATGGTTATATCATTTGCATTAGTATTAACAATTAGTTATAAACATAAAAAGATATCATAAGATATCTTTTTTTATGGTATAATATTAATCTTGAGAATGGGAGGAATGATAATGAAATCATTAATAGTAGGACAGTCAGGAGGACCTACATCAGTTATAAATGGTAGTTTAGCTGGTGTTTATATAGAAGCTAAGAACAACGGTTTTGATAAAGTTTATGGTATGTTAAATGGAATAGAAGGGTTACTTGAAGATAAAATAGTAGATCTAGATGATTATCTTCGGAGTGAAGAAGATTTAGAATTACTAAAAAGAACACCATCTTCATTTTTAGGTACTTGTAGATTTAAATTAGGTAAAGTAGAAGAACACGAAGATCTTTATGAAAAGATTTTTGAGGTATTAGATAGACATTCTATTGATTCATTTATTTATATAGGTGGTAATGATTCAATGGATACAGTTGAATCTTTATCTGATTATGCAGAAGAAAATGGAAAACATCAAAACTTTATTGGAGTACCTAAAACAATTGATAATGATTTACCAATAACTGATCATTGTCCTGGATTTGGTAGTGCTTGTAAATATATTGTTACAACACTAAGAGAAGTAATAAGTGATAATGCATGCTACGGAGATACTAAAAAAACAGTAGCAATAGTAGAAATAATGGGAAGACATGCAGGATGGCTAACAGCATCTGCTGCTTTAGCTAAAGATGATACTTGTCCTGGTGTTGATTATATCTATTTACCAGAAGTAGCATTTGATATAGATAACTTTGTTAATGAAGTAGAAGAGTTACTAAAGAAGAAATCTAATATAGTTATTGCAGTATCTGAAGGAATAAGAACTGAAGATAGAAGATTTGTTTGTGAACTATTGGATACTAATTTACAAACTGATTCTTTTGGTCATAAAGAATTAGTGGGATGTGCTGATGCTTTAGGTAGAATATTAAGAGATAGATTAGGAATTAAAGCTAGACCTATTACTTTATCTATTCTACAAAGAGCAGGTGCTCATCTAGCATCTAAAACTGATTTAGATGAAGCTATTGAATGTGGACGCTTAGGGGCTAAATTAGCTTCTGAAGGCGAATCAGGCAAGATGGTTATTATGACTAGAGAAGAAGGCAGTGAATATAGAATTAAATACGAAGTATTTGATGATATTCATAAGATAGCTAATGTCGAAAAGAAGATTCCATTAGATTGGATTGATGTTGATAATAATTATGTTAAAGATGAAGTAATAGATTATATTAGACCTTTAATACAAGGTGATGTAGAACAAATATATAAAGATGGATTACCACAATATTTAATTATGAAGTAGAGGAGTTGAAGATATGGAAAAATTAGATATTATGAAGAATAGACAAGGTTTTATTGCAGCATTAGATCAAAGTGGTGGTTCTAGTGCTAAGACATTAAAACTATATGGAATTAATGAAGATGAATATAATGGAGAAGATGAAATGTTTGATCTAATCCATGCAATGAGAACTAGAGTTATGAAATCTAAAGAATTTACTAGTGATAAAATAGTTGGTGTTATTTTATTCGAACAAACTATGAATAGAAAAATAGATGATATGTATACTAGTGAATACTTAGAGAGTAAGAATATTTTATCTTTCTTAAAAGTAGATAAAGGTTTAGCTGATCTTAATAATGGTGTTCAACTAATGAAAGATATTCCTGATTTAGAAGATACTTTAGATTTAGCTGTTGAACGTGGTATCTTTGGTACTAAGATGAGAAGTGTTATTAAGGAATGTAATCTTGAAGGAATAAAGACGATTGTTAAACAACAATTTGATATTGCAAAAAGAATAGCTTCTAAAGGTCTAGTACCTATTATTGAACCGGAAGTAGATATTAATGCAGTAGATAAAGAAAAATGTGAAGAAGTATTACGTAATTATATAATGGAAGAATTAAATAACTTAGATGATAATACTAAGGTTATGTTTAAGTTTACTATTCCAAGTGTAGATAATTATTATCTTGATGTAATGAATGATAAACATGTAGTTAGAGTAGTTGCCTTAAGTGGTGGTTATACAAGAGAAGATGCATGCCATAAATTAAGTAGAAATAAAGGTATGATAGCATCATTTTCAAGAGCTTTACTTGAAGGTTTAAAAGTATCTGATACTGAAGAAGAATTTGATGAAAAATTAAAGGATTCTATCGAGATGATTTATCAAGCAAGTATCAGCTAGATTTGAGAAAAAGGCCATTTTATGGTATAATTAAAGTACGTGAAGGGGAGTAGTTCTCATAGCGATATGGTTTAATCCGTCAACACGTATTAATACCGGTTTAAACTCAATTGAACAAGACTTTTACGAAAGTAAAAGTTTTTTCTATGTTGGGGGGTATTATTATGATATATATGAAAAACTTTGAAAACGCTAAAGAAATGAGAAAAGCTTTATATGCGTTAAAGTTATTTGGTCTTACTGCAGAAGCTTATTATGCTGGAGAAAGAACTTGTAATTCAGATATGAAAGTTAAAGGAGTAGGTGCTGAGTTAAGTCCAGAAGAATATAAAAAAGTTCTAATGGAAAGAGCTGAACAAATCTCTTTAAGTAAACAAGAAGAAATTAGATTAAAAAGAGAAGCATTAAAACAAGTACCATACTGGATGGATAGAGCATCTAGGTTTATGGATGCTGAAAAACTAAGTAGATTCTTAGAATATGCAATGAATAGCATCGATGGAGAATTCATGGGCCAAGATGTAGCTGATGCATTAGATGTAGCAGAATTTGTTAAAGGTAATACAGGAGATAATTATGATGTATTACAATACATGAAAACTAAATCCACTCCATATTTAACACTTGCTAATTTAGTTAATGATTATTTCTATACAGGTTTCTATACAAGTATGGATGCTGTAAGAGGTATGCAATATCGTACAAAATAAGATATCTTTTGATATCTTTTTTATATGTAACTACTATGTAAAGTGCACTTTAAGTTTTGTAAATAATTTTACGATATAATGATATACTTTAATTGTATAGTAGGTGATGGTATGAAAAAGATATTGTTCTTTATTATTTCTTTATTTGTATGTAATTGTGTTTATGCGTTAGAACAATTGGAACAGCCGTCAATTATGAGTAATTGTGAATATGACTATTGCGAAGTTCATATTAACTTTGATGAAAGAACTGAAGAATTAACCATTCTTGTTAATAACGAACTGGTAGCTGAATTTACAAGTGGTGAACAAAGTCAATCTGGCTTTAATGTTGTTAGTTGGGGTTCAATTGTGGCAATATATCCATTTACTGAAGAAAGTAGACATATGAATATTAGTGTTGAATGTAATGCGGACTATTATGAATCTTCTGCGTATACATATGAAGTTGAAATTCCTGCATACAATGCTATTCCTTTGCAACTTCCTCAACCAGTAATGATTTTAACTGAAAGTGAAGATTTTGTTACTCTTAATATTAGTAGCGACTATAATGTTGGTGAAGAAATATATTTTCGTTTATCTTTAGGCAATGGAGAATTTACTGAATGGATGGTATATAGTGATCAGTATGTGTTTGCTCGTCCCGCTTCTTATGAAGATGCTGTCTTTGTACATGTAGAAGCATATACAAAAGCAAACGGTTATATAGAATCAGATGTTGTAACTATGGATTATGTTTTAGCTCCTAGAGCTGATACTGGTACTGGCAATAATCCTGGTGATGATCCAATTATTGACCCAGTAAATCCTGGTACTGATCCTGTTGATCCAGATATTCCTGTTAATCCTAATGAACCTGTAACTCCTACTAATACAGGAAATACTATTGTAGATGATTTATCAGAGAATAAAGAAAATCCATTAACAAGAGATAATATAATAATCTATTTTGTTTTATTGTTAATATCAGGATTGTTTATTATTGTATTAAAAAAGAAAAAGATATCATATTGATATCTTTTTTTAAAGTTTGCTTTAGCATAGACTAGAAACTGGTGTATTGTTATAATTAAGATAGTAGGTGATTATATGAGGAGATTATTGCTTGTTATTATTTGCTTGTTGTTATTAGTGGGGTGTGGTAAAAAGGTTGATGAAAGTCTATCTGGTCATGTTACTATTGACATTAATCCTAGTTTAGAGATTGATGTAAAGGATGGTAAAGTAGAAGAGATTAAAGATAGAGAAGATGATCCATCCGGATTAGTTAATTCAGATATGAAAGGTAAGAAGATTCAAGAAGTATTTGAAGAGATTGTTAGTAATGCTAAAGAAAAAGGATTTATCGAAAGTGGTGAATTATTTGTTATCTTTGGTTATGAAGATACTGATAATGATTCTAAAGATAGAAAATCATTTGAAGATATCTTTAGAGATGCTTGTGTAGAACAAGATGTACATGTTAAATTGATAGTTCCTGAAATAACTGAAGAGGCTATACATGAATCTCAGGGACGTGGTGTAAGTCCTGCTAAAGCTGCTTATATTTTAGAATTATTAAAAGAAAATGAAGAGTTACATTTTGATGATTTAAAGAATAAACCAGCTAGTGAATTAATTGAAATTCAAGATACCGGTATGTATTGTCATGGTGAATATACTTTAAAGAGTGGCAAATGTGAAAAAGTAGTTAAAGAAGAAGCAGCTAAAGAAGGTAAGAAATGTCCAGAAGGATATGAAGATGTTAAAGGTAAATGCTATAAAACAGCTGCAGTAATAGATGAAGAAGGTTGTGAAAATGGCTTTATTTTAAAAGAAGGTAAATGTGTTGGAACTGAAAAAGTAAACGCAACACCAGCTAAGTATTCTTGTAGTAAAGGAACAGCTAAAACTAGATATGAAGCTGGTCTTACAGGTAAAAATGCTGGGGACGCTAATGATATTGTTTGTGTAGATACATCTAAAGCTACACATCCAGTAAGTCCTTGTGAATTAAATGATGGAACTGAATGGACAAAAGCTAATGGTAAGTGTTATTGGCATAGAGCTGGTATATTACCTTCTGGTTGCCCTGGTAAAGTACAAGTTAATGGTGCTTGTTGGGATGATGCTAGTAAAGTATTAATTTGTAAAGGTGCAAGAGATGGTAAACAATATAGTAGTAGAAGTGAATATTGTGAAGGATCTGTTAAATATACTAATCCAACTGTAAGTGGATATAAGTGTAATTCAGGTTATACATTATCTGGTACTAAATGTCTAAAAGAAGTAACTAGAAATCCAATTACTAAACATGCTTGTGAAAGCGGTTTAACACTATATCAAGATAGAATATGTTTAAATTATAAAGAAACATCTGATTATGTTACTGGTTTAACTTGTAGTAAAGATGCTAGACTTGAAGGAGAAAAATGTGTTTACTACGAAGTAGAGGATGCTTTAAGAAAATAAAAGATATCAAATGATATCTTTTTTTGTTATAATAAGTCTACAGGTGATAGTATGAAAAAATTAATACTAGTGATTGTATGTTTACTATTATTAGTAGGATGTGGGGAAGAAGAGGATAGTTTTACTATAACTTTAGATATTAATCCTAGTTTAGAAATTGTAGTAGAAAATGAAAAAGCAATGAAGATAACAGCTTTAAGTGATGATGCTAAAGATTTAGTTAATAAAAGAATGCAAGGAAGACTTGTAGAGAGTGCTTTTGAAGATCTAATTAAAAGAATTAAAGAACAAGGTTTATTAGATGGTGAAACTTTAAATGTAATTATAGGAATTGAAGATAAAGAAAATGAAGTTATTAAAGATTTAAGAAGCGCTGCTAAAGAAGGAGAAATAAGAGTTAATATTATTACTCCTGATATTACAGAAGAAGCTAAAACATATGCTGATAAGTATAAAATAACACCAGCTAAAGCTGCTTATATTTTAGAGATCGTTAAAGCTAATGAAGATCTTAAGTTTGAAGATATGGTTGATAAAACAGTTAGAGAATTAAGTGAAATGAAAACAACTAATCTTTATTGTGAAGAAGGATATTCATTAAGAGATGGTAACTGTGAAAAGGTTATTAAAATAGTAGATGCTGAAAAAGGTAGTATTTGTCCTGAAGGATATCAACAAGTTAAAGGTAAATGCTATATGATAGGTGTTACTAAACATGAAGCAGTTTGTAAAGATGGCTTTGAGTTAAAAGGTGGTAGATGTATTGGTACTGAAAGAATAGCAGCTACTGCTAGTTGTAGTAATGGTGCAGTTTATAATAAAGGTACATTAATGTGTGAAAGTTTAGTATATGTTAGTGATATAGTTGAAGTAGAAAATGAAGAAGGAGAAAAGACTGAAACATGTCCTAATGGCGGTTCTATTACAATAAGTAACAGAGGTAGAGCTTGTTATAATTATGTATCTAGTGCTCCTAAGTATACTTGTAGTAAAGGTAAATTAGATGGTACTGAATGTGTAATTGAATCTGGATCTAAAGAACCGACTCTTGAAGTAGTTTGTGATAAAGGATTAACTAAGTACAAAGATTTCTCTTGTTTAGATTATCGTGAAAAAGCTGATCATGTTACAGGTTATACATGTAAGAGTGGTGCTAGACTTGAAAAGAATAAATGCGTTTATTATAAAGTTGTAGCAGCTAAAGAAAAATAAAAAAGAAGCATTGCTTCTTTTTATTTTGTCTTTCCTAAGAATAGGCGATCTATTTCTGGTTGTTGATTATAACTGTTTTGTAATTGTAATGGTTCATAGTTATACATTTTCTTAAGAAATATTAACCATTCTTTATAGATAGCTTGTGGAACATTTCCAGTACCTGCATAGATTAAATTACAACTTTGTTTTAATATTTCTTCACATTTTTCTTTGAATTCTGGATACCAAGATAAGTTATGAATTCTAATCCATAGAATGTCATCGATATCATTAAGAGTTCCAACTGAATAGTATTGATATAATACCCCAGTTATGTGAGTAAAAGAATATTTAAATTGAGGACTATCTTTGTAACCAGCACCACGAGTCATTAATTCAAAAGAATGTAACAGTTCTCTTGGTTTTAGATATGCTGGAGTTGTATCTATTGGTTTAGTTTGTTTTTCAGGTTCGGTAGGTACTCCTAAAAGAGCACCAATTAAGGCGGCCATCCATGGGGTTCCTAATAGTTCGTTTAGTTCATCAGATGAACGGTATTCATATTCATAGTCTTCACATTGGGGAGTACTAGGAGATACGAATTGATTTTTTTTATCACAGTAACAATTTGAGCCACTTTTGTAACTTGGATATAAGTTTTTACAATTAGCACAT
>JAEEGL010543764.1_pt1 | contig 14895 bp, 12 predicted proteins | sample 9134231 | NCBI WGS metagenome assembly JAEEGL01 (sample SAMN16246548, study PRJNA631951) | gut metagenome | biome: gut microbiome; feature: rumen; material: fiber-attached | host: Bos | place: Iran: Karaj | collected 2018-10
AAGTCTACCTTTTTAAATAAAATGATTGGAAAAAAGATTGTTATTACATCTGATAAGCCACAAACAACAAGAAATAATATTTTAGGTATTAAAACTGATGATGAGGCTCAAATAATTTTTACTGATACTCCAGGTATCCATAAGGCTAAAACATTATTAGGCCAAAGAATGGTTGATGCTTCATATAAATCAATTGGTGATGTTGATGTTGTCCTATTTATGACTACTCCAGTAAAAGAGGTTTTAGAAGGAGATAAAATCATCATCGAAAACCTAAAAAAATATAGAAAGCCTGTTTTTTTAGTAATTAATAAAGTAGATCAATTAAAGAAATTTAATGACATTGATTTAACTATTGCTAAATACATGGATTTATATCCTTTTGCAGGAATATTCCCTGTTTCAGTTTTAGAAGACATCAATGTCGACAAATTAGTTACTGAAATTAAAAAGGCATTACCTTTCGGACCTAAATTCTACCCCGAAGATATGCTATCAGATCATTCAGATAGATTCTTATGTGGTGAATTAATTAGAGAAAAGATTTTAAATTTAACTAAAGAAGAGGTTCCTCATAGTGTTGCGGTTGTTATTGATTCATTTAAGGAAAATGAAGAAAATAAAGCCTATATTGATATTTACGCAACAATCTATGTTGAACGTGATTCTCAAAAGAAAATCATTATTGGGCATAATGGCGAAATGATTAAGCAAATTAAAGAAAAATCTATTAATGATATTAAAAGATTAATTAATTCTAAGGTTCACCTAGACCTATGGGTTAAGGTTAAAAAGGACTGGAAGGAAAAAGAAGGAACTTTAAAAATATTAGGTTATAGTAAGGATAATTTCTAATGAATGAATTTAAAGGATTGATTATAGATTCTATTGACTATAAGGAAAAATCAAAAATTATATATTTATATACACCTTATGGTAAAGAATCAGTCCTTGTTAAGGCAGGTAAAGCCTATAAGGCTGGAAATTTAGGTATGATTACAACCTTAAATGAGGTTTCATATGTTAAGTCTAAAGCAAGCTTACCTGTAATGATTGAATATCATGTCTTAAATTCATATTTTGAAATAACTTCATCTATTGAAAAAATAGAAGCTATTTCTGTAATTTTAGAAATAATTAAAAATATACCAATAGATTCAAATCATTTAAGATGTTATGATTTCATAATCAAAACATTAAATGATTTAAAGAATTATCCTAATACTAAAAAGGTATTATCATTATTCTTAATTAAAATGCTTTATGTTTATGGTGTTAATCCATCCTTAAAGGAATGTGTTAGCTGCCATAATAAAAATAACCTAGTTTTCTTAGATATTTATAGAGGTGGAGCTTTATGCTCTAACTGTACTGTTAATAATAATAAAGAAAAGCTAGATATATGGAATGAATATTATTATGATAAAAAAGATATAAAAGAATATAGTGATGTTGATTTTAATAAATTATTAAAGGATATTGCATCTTATTATAATATTCATTTATCAATTAATATAGAAAAACATTTAGGAGCTTAAAAGCTCCTTTATTTTATTTGAATTTGACCTTTATTTTCACCAGAAAGTATCGTATAATGATACTAGGTGGTGAAAATATGATAAAAACATACAATTCATTAAAGGAAGAATTAATTGAGTATAAGAATGTTAAGACTAAAATTCAAAGAATGGTTTTAAAAAAAGAGTTGTTTTATTTAAAAAAAGGATTATATGAAACAAATTCGAAAATAGATCCTTTTTATCTGGCTGATCCTATCTGTTCACCATCATATATATCTTTTGAAACCGCATTAGCATATTATGATTTAATTCCAGAAAGAGTATACGCTATTAAAAGTGCAACATTTGATAAAAAAAAGAAAAAAGAGTTTAAGACATATTTTGGTTTATATACTTATCAGGATGTTCCTAAAGATGCATTTCCATGGGAAACATATATTTATAATTTAGATGGATATACATTTAAAATAGCTTCTAAAGAAAAAGCCCTATTGGATATGTTATATTCAACTTCTAAAATAAAAAATATGAAAGAAATGCGTGAGTATTTATTTGAAAATCTAAGAATAAATGAAATGGTATTGGATACTTTTGATAAAAGTGTTTTAAAAAGTATTGGAAAATTATATCATTCCATTAATGTGGAATTGTTTGTGAAGATGTTTTTGGAGGACAAAATTTATGATAAATAATATATTTTTAGAACAAATTAAAAAATATAATCCTGAAACAATAGTTGATATTAAAAACGCTATGAAAGAAGTGTTGCAAGATATTATTTTATCTGGTTTAGCAAAAAGCGATTTTTTTAAATATGTAGCATTTTATGGAGGGACATCTTTAAGAATTTTTAGAGGATTACCTAGATTTTCTGAAAATTTAGATTTTACATTGATTGAAGAAAAAAACGATTTTAAGTTAAATGATTATTTTTCATTTGTAAAAAAAGAATTAGATAGTTTGTTTATAAAATATGAAATAAATGATAAAACAAAAAATATTATTACAAGTGTTGAATCTTCATATTTTAAATTTAATTTAAAGGAGTTATTCGAAATGACTTATCCTTCATATGTGAATAAGATTATTAGTAATGAAATATTATCTATAAAGGTTGAAGTTGAGAAAAATTTCTTTATAGGTGGTAAGGTTGAAACAAAATTGTTGACATTCCCATCATTTATTCAGGTTAAAACTTTTACAATTGAAACTTTATTTTCTTCAAAATTAATAGCAATTTTAAATAGAAAATGGGCAAAAAGAATTAAAGGTAGAGATTTTTATGACTATTTATTTTATGTTTCTAAAAACACAAAGATTAATTTTGAATTTTTGAAGAATGGATTAATTAAATTTGGTTATGAAATTGATAAAGAATATGATATTAATTCATTAAAAAAGGATTTGATTAAAAGATTTAATGAAGTTGATTTTGAAAATGCCAAAAAAGATGTCTTGTCATTCATAAAACCTAATGATCCTTTTATTAATGCATTCGATAATAGCATATTCACTAATACTGTAGATTTATTAGAAATAAATTGATTTTAAAAAAAATAGTTGAGATTAGTTAAATAAAATATTATAATACATCTAAAGGTGTTGAACTGAAGGAGTATTTTACTAATCTTTTAAAGAGAGGATATGTCTGGTGTAAATATCTAAAGTAGGTAAAAGAAGGTAGTCAGGGAGCTATATAGATGAATTATTAGTAGTTTATATCGTGTGCTAGCGTTAATAGCTTAATGAGTGCTATAGAATATTTCTATAGAATTAAGGTGGTACCACGGAACTTTCGTCCTTTAAGATTTTTCTTAGAGGACTTTTTTTATGAGAATAATTGGAACTAAAATTACAATTAGAGAACTAACATTTAAGGATTCTAAAGATTTTTATGAATTTGGTCGTGATCCCGCTATTGGTCCAATGGCTGGTTGGAAGCCATTTCCAAATTATGATGTAGCTTGTAGGCTTTTATCAAGTCTAATCCTTAATAAGGAAACCTATGCTATAACAGAGGTCGATAACAACAAGCTTATAGGCACTATTTCCATTTATAATTATGGAATTAGGAAATATAAGCGAGTCAAAAGCTTAGGATTTTCTTTGGCTACGCCTTATCATAATAAAGGATATATGACTGAGGCTGTAAGTCTTGTTACAAACTATGTTTTTAATAAGACTGATTGTGAGCTTTTAGAAGTGGGATGTCATACTGATAATTTTGCTTCTAAAAGAGTAATTGAAAAATGTGGATTTAAATATGACGGAATGCTTGAAAAATATAAAGCATTATATGATGGAAGAGTCGTTGATGCATATTTTTATTCAATGACAAAAGAAGAACATGAAAGGAAGAAATTAATATGAAGGAACTAAAACCAAAATATGATTTTAAAGAAGTTGAAGAAGGTAAATATGATTTCTGGCTAAAGGGCGGTTTTTTCACTGCTGGTGATTTATCCAAAAAACCATATTCAATTGTTATTCCACCACCAAATGTAACTGGTAAGTTACACTTAGGACATTCTTGGGATACAACGCTTCAAGATATTATTATTAGAAGAAAAAGAATGCAAGGCTATGATGCCTTATGGTTACCTGGTATGGACCATGCAGGTATTGCAACTCAAGCAAAGGTTGATGCTAAATTAAAGGAACAAGGCATTTCAAGATATGATCTAGGAAGAGAAAAATTCTTAGAGGTTGCGTGGGAATGGAAAAAAGAATACGCTAAGATTATTAGAAGCCAATGGGCCGCATTAGGTTTATCTTTAGATTATACTAAAGAAAGATTTACTTTAGATGAAGGCTTAAATAAGGCGGTTAATCATGTATTCATTACTTTATATAATAAGGGCTTATTATATCAAGGTGAAAGAATTATTAACTGGGACTGTCAAGCAAAAACAGCCTTATCTAATATTGAAGTAGAGCATAGAGATGATGAGGGTGCATTCTATCACTATAATTATCCATTTGTTGATGGAAAAGGCTATGTAACAATTGCCACAACTCGTCCTGAAACAATGTTTGCTGACCAAGCAATCATGGTTAACCCAACTGATGAAAGATATAAAGATATTATTGGTAAGAAGGTTAGAATTCCTTTAACTAATATTGAAATTCCTGTTATCGCTGATGAATATGTAGATAAGGAATTTGGTACAGGATGTGTTAAGGTAACTCCTGCCCATGACCCTAACGACTTTGAGGTTGGTAAGCGTCATAATCTACCTATGCCTTTATGTATGAATGATGATGGTACAATGAATTCTATGGCTGGAAAGTATGAAGGTCAAGATAGATTTGTAGCCCGTGAAAACATTATTGCTGACTTAAAGAAGGAAGGCTTATATGTTAAAACAGAACCAATCGTTCACTCTGTAGGTCATAGTGAGCGTACTGGTGTTGTTGTAGAACCAAGACTTTCTAAACAATGGTTTGTTAAGATGGATGTTTTAGCAAAACAAGTTTTAGAAAATGATGAATATAGATTTGTTCCTGAAAGATTTAAAGGAACACTTGAACATTGGTTAACTGATATTCAAGACTGGTGTGTATCTCGTCAATTATGGTGGGGTCATAGAATTCCAGCTTGGTATAAGAATGATGAGGTAAAGGTTCAAGTTGAATGTCCAGGTGAAGGCTGGGTTCAAGATGAGGATGTACTTGATACATGGTTTTCTTCTGCATTATGGCCTTTTTCAACAATGGGCTGGCCAGAAAATACTGATATGTTAAAGAGATACTATCCAACTTCTTGCTTAGTAACTGGTTATGATATCATTTTCTTCTGGGTTGCTAGAATGTTATTCCAAGGTGTTGAATTTACACATAAGGCACCATTTAAGGATATTTTAATTCATGGTTTAATTAGAGATAACCAAGGAAGAAAGATGAGTAAATCATTAGGTAATGGTGTTGACCCATTTGATGTTATTGCTAAATATGGTACAGATTCACTACGTTATTTCTTAACAACAAATTCTGCCCCAGGCTTAGATTTAAGATTTGATGAAACTAAGATTGAATCTTCATGGAATTATCTAAATAAGATTTGGAATATTTCAAGATATGTAATGATGAATTTAGGAGAGGATTTCAAGGAAACTGAAATTGAAGTTTCTAAATTGAATTTAGCTTCTAAATTTATCTTAGGTAAATTAAATAAGGTTATTGAAAATGTTGATTACAACATGGAAAAATATGAATTCGGTGAAGCTGCAAAGACTTTATATTCATTTGTATGGGATGATTTTGCATCATGGTATGTAGAAATTTCTAAGGTTGATTTAGCTTCAAACGATGAGGTTAATAAGCAAATGACTAAAAACGTATTAGTTTATGTTTTAAGATCAATTGTTAAATTATTACACCCATTCATTCCATTCATTACAGAAGAGATTTTCTTATCACTTCCTCATACTGAAGAATCTATTACAATCTCAGCATGGCCAACAGTAAAGAAGGAATTTGAATTCAATTCTGAAATTGAATCAATTGAAACTTTAACTGAAATTATTACAGCTGTAAGAAATGAAAGAGCTAAAGCTAATAAGGCTCCAAAGGAACCTATTTCAATTACAATCTATGCTAAGGATTCAAATACCTTAGATATGATTAACGCAACAGCTAATTACTTAACTAAGTTTACAAACCCTAAGGAATTAAAGTTTGTTAAAGAACCATTAGATTCTAAGGGTAATGTAGTTGTAGTATTAAAGGATGCAACACTTTATATTCCATCTTCTGATTTAGTTGATATTGAAGAAGTTATCAAGAAGCTTGAAGCAAATCTTAAAAAGCTTGAAGGCGAATTAAAGAGAAGTGAAGCTATGCTTTCAAATGAATCATTCATTTCTAAAGCACCACAGGCTAAGATTGAACAAGAAAAGGCTAAACAAGCTGATTATAAAAAGCAATATGAAGAGGTTAAGAAGGCTTTAGCTGAGCTTAAGGCTTAAAGATTAATATGTTTAATAATATAGATGATGCCTTAAATTGGCTTTATGTACAAAAGAAGCTTAAAAAGAGAGAGGACTTATCTAGAATAAAAAAATGCGTAGAGCTTTTAGACATTAATATAAATTATCCTATAATTCATATTACAGGTACTAATGGTAAAGGCTCTACCGCAAATTATATTAAAAATATTTTAAAGCTAGAAAATAAATATGTAGGTTTATTTACATCTCCATTTATTTTATTCTTTAACGAAAGAATAATGATAAATGATAGATATATTTCGAATGCTGAAATAATGCATTATGTAAATAAGCTATATGATTTTTCTAAAGAATATTTTGATAAATATAATGATGTAATTCCTTTCTTTGAATTAACATTATTAATGGCTTTAATGTATTTTGAGGATAGAAAAATAGATTTAGCAGTAATAGAGTGTGGCTTAGGTGGTTTATTAGATTCAACTAATTTCTTAAAAACAACACTATCTATTATTACTAATGTTGGATATGATCATTTAGCTCAATTAGGTCCAACTATTTCTGATATCGCAAATCATAAGCTAGGAATAGCTCATGATGGAAATACACTTTTAACAACTGTTGATAATTCATTTAAGAATCAATTTGATGAATATGCTAAATTACATAATGTTAAAATTAATTATGTAAAAGACAATGTATCTGATATTAAATTACTTTCAAAAGGTGTTTCTTTTAAATATAAGGATATAGAATATAAAACACCTCTTGACGGTATCTATCAAGCATATAATGCATCCCTTGCGATAGAAGCATCAAAATTTATTGATCCAAATATTCCTTATGATTTAATACTTGAGGGCTTAAATGAAACATTTATGCCAGGAAGATTTGAATATATTAAGGATAATATAATAATTGATGGTGCCCATAATATATCCGCAATAGAGGCATTAACAGAATCAGTTATTAATAAATTTGAAAATAAAAAAATAAAGATTGTTTATTCAGCTTTATTTGATAAGGAATATGATAAGATGATTAATCATTTATCAAAGATAGCTAATAAATTTTATTTTACAACCTTAAAGGATTTAAGAGCAACTGATCCATTATTATTTTCAAAATATACTAATATTGAATCTGAATGCTTTGTTGATTTTAAGGAATGCTTAGCAAAAGCAATGAATGAATTAAAAGATGATGAGCTATTATTAATAACAGGTTCACTTCATTTTATTTCAACAGTAAGAGCTTATTTAAAAGAAGAATAATAAAAGGTAAACGAATCAAAATTCGTTTACCTTATTTTTTTACATATTGTTCTACATATTGTTTTCTCTATAGATATCTCTATCTATCAGATTAACATTTTCTAAATTATTATCTTCAATTACATTTTCTTCAACTTGCTCATTTAATTCCTTTTGGAATTCAGCTTGGTAATTATTATCCCAAGGAGCTTTAACATTTAAGTTTTTTATATCCTTTATCATATCATCAACATGTTCTTGAAGATTTTCTTTTTCCTTTATTGCATTATATACTTCTAAACAAAATCTCGCTCTTTCTTTTGCAGCACCTGAAAGCTTATTAATATCATTTAATGTAGGTAATTGATTTTTGCCTAAATTAGGAAATTTATGAACTAAATATGCATGGGCTGCATCCTTTAGGTTTTCATCTACTCCATAAAGTGGATGTTTTTTATCATTATAACAATCAAATGCTGCCTTAAATATCTTATAGTCATTAGATGTTGTTCTAAATATCTTTTCAAAAAAACCTGGCTTTTGTTTATTTAAGGATTCTTCTATAGGCTTTTTACCATTAGGTAATTTAGATTCAACTATAGATAATACATTAAATACATTTGATTTTTCATGTTCAAACTTTTGATATTTTATTTTGGCTTGTTCATTCTTTAATTTATTAGCAAGAAATGAAATATTTTCTTTTACTTGAATCTTAAATATTTTTTCATCATCAGGAATATTTTCTGGAATATTAAAATATTCCTTATTATTCTCAAAATAATAAGCTATCGCACCAGTAGGGTCTGAAAAGAATTGATTTAAGAATTCTTTATTATCAGTTGTATGTAGGTTTGTATAATCTTTTTCATTTAATTCTATTTGTGTTTTAGCAATTATTTTAGCAATTTCATTTTTAGCAGTATATATTAATTCATTAAGCTCACATGTTGTAAGTGTATTTTCAATATTATATTTTGCGATATACTGCATTGCATGAGCTAATGCTAGTGACGGATTATCAAATTTTTGAGATCTAAATTTTTTTAAAAAATCTTGAACACTACATGTATAAGCGTCAATTTTTTCTATTTCAGTCATAATAATCACCACTTTCTAACTATATATTAACAAATCAAGTGCAACAAAAGTGCAACTAATAAAAATTTTTTAAAAAAAATTATAAAAATATCTCTATTATTATAATGGAGGTAATAAAAAGTTACTTTTATTTACATTTGTGCCCAAATGTGATATTATATTGTTGAAGGTGGCGATATTATGTTTAATCAACAAGAATATATTAATGATTATATAAAAAATAAATATAAGACTATAAAATTAAGAATCCGTAATGATGATAAATTATTAATCAATAAAATTAATAGTGTAGATAATATAAATAAATATTTAATAGAATTGATAACTAAAGATATATATGAAAATAGAAAATATAATTATATTAATAATGATATAAAAATAGATTTTGATTTATCAATAACGATGCAAGATTTAGTTGATCAAGCCGAAAAGGCTGATTTATTAGATGATTATGGATTATACATGAATTTAGCTTATGCGATTGACTCGCGTGCTAAAAAAGAGGTATCTAGACATCTTTTATCTGAAAGAGAATGGAGAACATTATCAAGGAGATACGAATTATGATTGAAATAATCGATTTCACAAATTGTAAATTGAGTAATAGAAATCTTGAATATGCTGGTAGAGCTGGTGAAAAAAGGGGAATTATTTATAATGATGAATTATGGTTTTTGAAATTTCCTAAAAACACAATTGGTATGAATAGAGTAACTGGATTATCTTATGTTACATCTCCTTTATCTGAATATATTGGAAGCCATATTTACGAAATATTAGGATATGATGTACATAAAACAATATTAGGAATATGTAATGATGGAAAACGTAATAAAGTAGTTTGTGCATGTAAAGACTTTATTAATGATGATAAGAATGAAATGCTAATTCCATATACTGCACTTCGAAATGATACAAATCCAGTAATAATGAATCGAAACGATGAATCATTAATGGAACCATCAAATATTAATGAAATAGAATTTCAATTAGAGCATAATACAGTATTATCTACAATAATAGAAGCAAAAGATAGATTTTGGGATGTTGTCCTAATTGATATGCTAATAAACAACAATGATAGAAATGAAGATAACTGGGGAATTATAAAATATAAAAAGGAAAATGAATATAAATTAGCTCCAATATATGATTGTGGTAATTGTTTTTATGGTAAAACGAGTGATGAAAAAATACAAACAATAATGTTAGATTCTGAAAGACTAACTAGTAGTTCAATTAATGGTATTACGGCATATGAAGATGATAATGGAAAAGAAATTAAAAATGTTGAAATTATAAAATATGTAAAAAAGAATAATCCAGAATCAATTACTAGAGTGTTAGAATTGGTTAATAAGCGATTTGACCAAATAAAAAAGTTTATTAATAATATTCCAACCTGTTATGATGGTATAGTGATTATGAGTGATATTAGAAAAGAATACTATATTAGAACTATTGAAATAAGATTAGAGTTTTTAAAAAATGAAAGTAAGACTAATCTGTAAGTTATACTTTCTTGTTCATGTGATTTATTCGAACATGCAAAAATTTTTTGCATATTCAAAATATATTTTTTGAGTTATAAATAAATTATTATTAAATATTTTTTAAAAAAATTATAAAAATATCTCTATTATTATAATGGAGGTATTTTTTTTATGAATTTAAAATATATAGATAAACTTGATAGACTATCTGAAATAATAATTTGTTCTTATGATAATGTTGATGTTTTTTCGCAAAAGTTGTATAATATTTGCGAAAGAAGTGGTAGAATGTCTGAAATTAAAAATAAAATATTAAATAGAATTAATGAAAAAAAGTATGGAGCTTTTACATCATCTGATTTTGTAGATCTTGATAATTATAAATTAATAAGCAAAACACTTGAAAAATTGGAAGATGAAAAAATCTTAACTAGAGCAAGAAGAGGAGTTTATTATTTAACTAAGCATAATGATTTATTAGATATTGATGAAGCACCAGATATTAATGAAATTGCTTTGGCGATTGCTAGACAATTTAATATAGTTATAATTCCATCAGGTAATTATGCTTTAAATATAATAGGATTATCTACTCAAGTTCCATCAAAATATATCTATATTACTAATGGTCCATACAATGAATATGAAATCGGTAATAATAAAATTTATTTCAAACGTTCTACTTCTAGAGAAATTGTAAATATCCCTTATAATATATTAGTTTCTATCCAAGCTTTAAAAACTCTAAGAAAAGAAAATATTGATGATAATATTCGTAATAAGATTTCTTGTTTTTTATCTGCCGAAGATAAAGAGTATATAAAAAATAATAATCTTAGAATTACATCATGGATTTATAATGAGTTAAAGATGATTGGAGGACTAATTAATGTATAATGTAGCAAGATTAAGTGATAAAGATAGAGATGTTATTTTTACGAGATATGCATTTGAATATGGTAATAATAAATCAATAATTGAAAAAGATTTTTGGGTTACTTTGGTACTTGATTATTTATTTCATAAATGTAGATATAAAGATTACTTTATCTTTAAAGGTGGAACATCTCTTTCAAAATGTTTTAGTATAATTAATCGCTTTTCTGAAGATATTGATTTAATCCTAAGATGGGATTTGTTAACTGATGATAATCCAGATAAAGAAAGGACTAATAGACAACAAGATATTTATAATAAAAAAATAAATCAACAAGCTGCTGATTTTATTGCTAATAAATTAAAACCAGCTATGGAAGAAGATTTTGAAACAATATTAGGTAAAAAAATTGATATCATGATAGATAAAACTGATCCACAAGTTCTAAATTTTATTTATCCAAGATTATATGATGATAATGAATCTGGAATTTTAAAATATATAAGACTAGAAATCGGTCCACTTGCCGCTTTAACTCCTACTGAAGATATAGAAATAAGCCCGTTGATTGCATCCTTAAATTTAAAAATATATGATAATGTTAAAACTGTAATTAAGACTGTATCTCCCGAAAGAACTTTTTGGGAAAAAATAATGATTTTACATCAAGAGGCAAATCGCCCAATGGATAAAAAGATGCCTTCTAGATATTCAAGACACTACTATGATGTTTATAAAATTAGTTTAACAAAGTATAAAGATAATGCTTGTTCTAATTTAGAATTGTTGGAAAAAGTTAGAAACTTTAAAAAGAAATTTTATCCTGTATCTTGGGCAAAATATGATACTGCAGTTCCGGGAAAATTTATTCTTGTTCCAAGCAACAATAGAATTAAAGAATTAAAAGATGATTTTAATAAAATGAAAGAAATGATAAATGATGATTCAATTACGTTTGAACAATTGATGATGGAAATTAAAAAAATAGAAGATGAAATTAATAATCTTAAATAATTATTAATTTTTTTAAAAAATTGTAAAAATATCTCTATTATTATAATGGAGGTATTTTTTTATGAATTTAAAATATATAGATAAACTTGATAGACCAAGAGAAAAGTTAATATATAAGGGACCTTCAAGTTTAACTGATAGTGAGCTTTTAGCTATTATGCTTGATACAGGAACTAAGGATAAAAGTGTATTAGAGCTTGCTGATAAATTAATAGAAGATATAGGATTGGATAAATTATTAAATGTTAGTTATAATGATTTAACTAAATATAAGGGAATTAAAATGCGGAAGGCATCAAAGATGCTTGCCTCATTTGAAATTGCGAAAAGGTGTATGATTAAAAATAATAATTATACATATTTAAAGAATTCCTTAGATTGCTTTAATTATATAAAGGATGATTATTTGTTTTTAGGTGTTGAAAGAGTAATTGTTGTTTATGTTGATTCAACACTAAAAATAATTAAAAAAACTATCTTTGATAGTTATGATGTAGCTATATCAAATCTACCTATAAAATTAATTGTAAAAGAAGCTATTAATTATAATGCCATAGGTATATTTTTATCTCATAATCATCCATCAGGAAATCCTAAACCTTCTAAGTCAGATATGCTTGCAACAATAAATATTTATAATACTTTAAAAAGTATTAACATAATACTCTTTGATCATATTATTGTTGCTAAAGATTTATTTTATTCTTTTAATGATGAGCTAATCTTAAAAAAAATAGAAAATGGTGAAATTAGTCTTTAATGAAAAACTTTCTTATGCTATAATTAAGGTATCATAAAAACGTTTTCGTAAGAAAATTAAATATTAAAGAGAAAGGAAGTTTTTTTATGGACGCAAGCAAGATTAGAAATGTTGCAATCTTGGGTCACCAAAGTAGTGGAAAAACTACTTTGGTTGAATCAATTTACGCAACAGCCTTAGGTAAACCTAAAGGAAGTATTGAGAAAGGAAGCACAATTTCTGATTATCTACCAGAAGAAAAAGCGAGATTATCTTCAGTAAGATTATCTATCGTGCCAGTTGAATACGAAGGATATAAGATTAACTTAATCGATATACCTGGTAACGATGACTTTATTGGTGAAGCTATTTCAGCAATTAATGTTGTTAAGGGTGCTATTTTAGTTATTGATGCAGCATCAGGTGTAGAGGTTGAAACTGTTAAGCATTGGAATATGCTTAGAAAAAGAAATATTCCTACAATCATCTATGTAAATAAGATGGATAAGGATGATGTACATTTCGATAAATTATTAGAAGAAATTAGAACTAAACTAGGAAAGAATGCTATTCCATTTAGTTATCCAATGGGTCATAATGATTCATTTGATGGTTTTGTAAACATCGTTACATTAAAGGCTAGAAAGTATAATGGTACTACATGTGAGGATGCAGAAATTTATGATGATAAGAAGGCTAAGGTTTTCGAACTTCATAATACAATGGTTGAAGCAGTAGCTCAAACATCAGAGGAACTTTTAGATAAATTCTTTGGTGGTGAGGCATTAACTCATGAAGAAATTCAAAATGGTTTAAGAATAGGTGTATTAAATGGTGAATTAATACCTGTATTAGTTGGTTCAGCAACTAAAAATATTGGTATTCATACAGCATTACAAATGTTTATTGACTACCTACCTAATCCAAGTGATTTAAATCCAATTGAAGCTGAAAATGAAAAAGGTGATCCAATTGAAATTAAGACTTTAAATGAAGAACCTTTCAGCGCATTAATTTTTAAGACTACAATTGATTCATTTAGTGGAACAACAAACATTTTCAAGGTTAACTCAGGTGTATTAAATGTAGGTGATGAGGTATTCTGTCCTCAATTAAATAAGAATATAACTATTAACCAATTATTTACTTTATGCGGTGCTAAACAAACGCCAGTCCAACAAATAACCGCAGGTGATATTGGTTGTGTTAACAAAATAGATGGTTTATTAACTTCAATGACTTTATGTTCTGTTAAGAATAAAGTTAAATTCCCTGAAATTGAATTCCCAACAGCTGTTTATTATAAGGGCTTAGTAACTAAATCTAAGAACGATGATGATAAACTAGGATCAGTTTTAGCTAAGATTATGCTTGAGGATAAGTCAGTAGAAGTAAAGAGAAATATTGAAACTAACCAATTATTAATTGGTACATTAGGCTTAGGTCATTTAACTTTCATCTTAGATAGAATGAAGAATTCTTATAAGGTTGAGGTTACAACTGAAGATTCTAAGATTGTTTATAGAGAAACAATCAAAAAAGGTGCAACAGGCGATGGAAGATATGTTAAGCAATCAGGTGGTTCAGGCTTCTATGGTGTAGTTCAAATGGATTTTGAACCAGCAGAAGAAAATAAATTCACTGAACAAGTATTCGGTGGTGCTGTTCCTAAAAACTATTTCCCTGCCGTTGAAAAGGGCTTCTTTGAAGCATGTGAAAAGGGCTTACTTGCTGGATTCCCAGTAATTGGTGTTCATGCTTGCTTAAAGGATGGTAAGTATCACCCAGTTGATTCTAATGAATTAGCATTTAAGATGGCTGCCATTTTAGCATTTAAGGATGCATATCCAAAATGTAATCCAGTTATTCTAGAACCAATCATTAGAATAGTTGTTACTGTACATACTGATGATGTAGGTACTATTATTTCTGATTTAAATACTAGACGT
>JAEEGL011117189.1_pt1 | contig 14895 bp, 14 predicted proteins | sample 9134231 | NCBI WGS metagenome assembly JAEEGL01 (sample SAMN16246548, study PRJNA631951) | gut metagenome | biome: gut microbiome; feature: rumen; material: fiber-attached | host: Bos | place: Iran: Karaj | collected 2018-10
GTATATATCGGCAGAACCACCTTTAAATAATTCTTGGAAAACATGCTTAAATTCTTTTCTTATTTCTTCAAAAGTAGTAGCTAATTTTTCTTTCATAATACCATCCATATCATGAATTATTTCTAACAGTGTATCTTCTGCTTTATTTAAGTCTTCTTTTTGATTAGATAAGAAATTATATCTTCCTGATACCCTTTCATATTCTGATATAGATCCAGTATTTACTTCTCCCAGATCACGAATAATATTTTTTAATGAGTTAACTTCTTCCCTAGCCTTATTTTCAGGAATATCTAAGTGATATTTTTCTTTGGCATTAGAGTATGTCATATTATAATCATTAGATAATGTTTCTAATAATGTATCTAGTTTAACATCTATTCTATTCACTTTAATTTCAAGGTCATGAATAGTCTTTTCCTTATTAGAAATATTCATATTAGATTCATTACTTAATTTTTCTAATTCATCGATATCATTATCTAATTTAGTAGTATCTAGTTTATATACTTCAATATCTTTATTTAATTCATTTATTTCATTATTAATACTTGTATATTTTTCCCTTAGTTTATTTAATTCACTATCACTACTGTTACTTTTTATACTTTTAATACCAGATAATTCTTTTTCTAATTCTTTTATTTCATTATTTAATCCATTATAAGTATTAGTCTTAGTTTTAAGTAATTCCTCTAGGCTATCTATATCTATTTTAGTTTTTGTTAAAGATTCACTTGACTCATTTAATCCAAGATTAATACTAGATAATTCTTTATCTAATTCTTTTAAACTGTCTTTTAAGATACTTTCTTTTTTCTTATATTCATCTAATTGATACCTTAAAGAAGTAGAATCATTAGTTTTAACTTTATCTCCTCCAGTAATAGAACCACCTATATTTATAACTTGACCGTCCAAAGATACTATCTTATATCTATTATTTAATATTTTATTTATTTCAATAGCTTTATTAATACTTGTAACTACTAGAACATTACCTAGTAGATTATCAATAACATTTTTAAATTTATCCTCATATGTTACTAAATTATTTAATGTATTAATATATCCGTCTATTAAAGATATTTTATTTAAGTCTTCTTCATGAACATATCTTGGTTTCATTGTATCCATCGGGAAGAATGTTGCTCTACCTAGTTTGTTATTTTTTAAATAGTTTACTAGCTCACTAGCTATCTTCTTTGTTTCTACGACTAAATAATTAGAAGATGCACCCAATGAAGTAATTAGAGCTAATGCATATTCACTTTTTACTTCTATTAAATTACCAATAGTATTATATACCCCAGTAAATTTAGGATTATTTAGAATACTTTTAATTGGTAAGGGCATAGAACTATTATTATTAATAGATTCTTCTAAATAATTAATTTTATAATTAACATTAGTTAATTCCCTATCATTATCATTAATTTTATCTGCAATAGTATTTTTCTTTACTATTAATTCACTATAATTATGAGTACCCTTTTGGTATTCTTCTTTTTCTAATTCTATCTTATGTTTAAGGGTATTTAACTCTTTATCTAATTCCATTAATAAATTATTATTTTTAAAAATTAAATTATTTAATTCTTCTTCTCTATTTAAATTACTAGTATCCTTTATTCTTTCCTGAAATAATTTAATGTCTGTATTAATATGTTCTAATTCACGAGTTTTTTCTAATAATTTATTATGGCTATCATTAAGTTTCTCTTGTTTAGTTCTTAATTCTTCTTTTTTTCTTAATATATCTATATCATAATTAGCACTATTATTAGATAATTCTGCTAATAAATTAGTTAATTCTTCTATTTTTAATTTAGATTCTCTATAATCACTATTATATTTTTCAATATCATTAGTAATAAGTGATATTTCTATATTAGATAACTTCTCCTTTGTTTCTAAATATTTTTTAGCTTTAATACTATCTAATCTTAATGGTTCCAAACTGGTTTCTAATTCATTTATAATATCATTAATTCTATTTAAATTATTATTAGTTCTTTCTAATTTTCTTAATGCTTCTTCTTTTCTTTTTTTGTACTTTAAAACACCTGCTGCTTCTTCAAAAATAATTCTTCTTTCATATGGCTTTGATAATATTATTTCATCTATTTTTCCTTGCCCTATAATATTAAAGCTTTCTTTAGCAGCTCCTGTATCTAACAATAAATCTGTTATATCTTTTAAACGACATTTTTGATTATTTAAATAATACTCATTATCTCCCGTACGATATAATGTTCTTTTTATAGATATTTCATTATAATCTAATGGTATAGAACGATCACTATTATCAAATATTAAATTAACAGTAGCACTATTTAATGGCTTACGACTCTTAGATCCAGAAAATATTACATCTAATGATGTATCAGCTCGAAGTGATTTATTAGAGCCCTCTCCCAAAACCCAACGTACAGCATCTACAACATTAGATTTTCCACTACCATTAGGTCCTACTATAGCATTAATATTAGGACTTAGTTCTATTGATATTTTATCAGCAAATGATTTAAATCCATAAGATTCTATTTTTTTTAAGTACATAAAATCACCTATTACTTCTATTACATATAAATTATAACTTAGATTTAAATATTTAACAAGTTATATTTTTTTAGTATTGAAAAAAAAGATATTATATTATATAATTATTCTAGGGTAAAATAAAAAAAGAATGAAAAGAGGTGAATATATGCATAGCACAATAGATTTTTTTAATACTCCAGTTGTAGATGTTGTTAACACCATTATCCTAGATGCTGTTAAAGTTGGTGCTAGTGATATTCACTTTGATCATGGTGAAGGTGCACTTAAAGTTAGATTTAGAGTTGATGGTGTACTAAATGACTATGCAGATATTCCATTAGAAGTGAAAAGTAATGTTATCACAAGAATAAAGATATTATCTGGTATGAATATAACTGAAACAAGACTTCCTCAAGATGGCGGTATTAAAACTAATTTAGGTGGAATGGATTTGGATATGCGTGTATCAGCATTACCTACCAAAAGAGGAGAAAAAATAGTTATAAGAATTTTAGATTACTCTAGAAGTTTAAAAGGTATTGAATATTTATTCTTCTCAGAAGAAAACTATAAAAAGATTATTAAAATGATTGAAGCACCAAATGGTATTATATTAGTTACAGGTGCTACTGGTTCTGGTAAAAGTACCACAGTTTATTCATTCCTACAAAAGTTAAATGTTAAAGGCGCAAACTTAATTACCGTCGAAGACCCAGTTGAAATGGAAATTGAAGGCATTAACCAAGTACAAGTAAATAGTGATATCGGATTAGACTTTGCTGCAGTTCTTCGTAGTATTTTAAGACAAGACCCAGATATTATTATGATTGGTGAAATAAGAGACTCAGAGACTGCCCAAATTGCTGTTAGAGCTTCTATTACTGGTCACTTAGTTTTATCAACACTACACACCAATAGTTCATTAACTACCATTGAAAGGCTATTGGATATGGATGTAGAAAGATATTTATTGGCTACTGCTATGTCTGGTATTGTTAGTCAGAAACTAGCCAGAAAATTATGCGACAAATGTAAAAAAGCCAGAGAAACAACTCAATATGAAAGAGAATATTTCAAAAAAATGATTGGTGTAGATGTTCCTCAAGTGTATGATGCTGTTGGTTGCCCACACTGCTCTGGTGGTTATAAAGGAAGAATTGCCTTGCAAGAAGTACTATTAATATCTCCTACTATTAGAGATGCTATTAGTACATCAGTTGGTAAAACAGAACTTCGTAATATGGTATATAATGGTGATGTTATTACCCTACTTCAAGATGGTTTGTACAAAGTATTAGCAGGTTTTACTTCTTTAGAGGAAGTATTTAAATTAGTTGAAGCAGATGATGAATTAAACTCTGAAACTAATTTAAAAAATAAAATGACAAGAGAACAAAATAAGAATGGATAAAGCCATTCTTTTATAATTCATCATATTCTTCTTCTTGAGTTTTTTCTTCTATTTTTTTATAGTTATATTCTTCAATATTAAATTTATTTATCAATTTATTTATATATCTTCCCAATAATGTTTCATTAGATTTAATAATATTAATATCAAATGTTACATTATTTTTTACTACATTAACATTATCAATAGTAATTTTTTCTTCACTATTATTTTCAATATATTCTATTAATGCTTGTCTTTTTTCTTTAGATAAAGATACTCGCATACGATAAGTTTCTTTAGTTATCTTATTCTTAGAACGCATATTAATGATGCTATTAAAATATCTTAAAATAATGTTAGAAAATAATATAACTATTGTTCCTGTAATAGCCTCTTTTACATAACCTGCTGCGCAAAGTACTCCAATAGAAGCAGTACACCATAATGTAGCAGCTGTCGTCAATCCTCTTACTTTAGCACCATCTTTAATAATAACTCCTGCTCCCAAAAAACCTATACCAGTTACTACTTGTGAAGCTACTCTTGATATATCAATCTCATAATCTGATACTAAAAATGAAAAACTTACAAATAAGTATGATCCTATAGCTACCAAAACAGTAGTTCTAAGACCAGCACTTCTTCTCCTAGATTGCCTTTCTAATCCAACAAATAAACTTAATAAGAAACAAACAATTAGAGCAAACAAAAATTTATGATAATTCACATTTATCCCCTCTATTCATTAATAGTATATCATTATTTTATAAATATGACAATTCTTTTTAGGCAAATACAATATCAAAAAATAATACCTTTCATAAACTATATTAGATACTTAAAAGGAGGTATTTATAATGTACTACTATGGTGGATACAGTGGAGGATATGGCAGTGGTTGTGGATGTAGCGGATCACAATCCTATGGAGGATATGCTTATCCTAGTTATGGATATGGATACGGATCTGGTCTTGGTTACGGATATGGTTCTGGAGCAGCAATCGTATTAGTATTATTTATATTATTAGTAATAATAATTGGTACTAGATCATTTGCCGTTTAATCCAAAAATAAGGGAACTATTCCCTTTTTTTTAATTTTATGCTATAATACTTCCGGAAAGAAGGGATACTATGCTTAAGTCTTCGGATATTTTAGATGAAAAAGATAAAAGAGTAAGAGCTAAAAATAGCCCAGTAGAATTTCCTTTATCTAAGGAAAAAAAGCAAATCATTAATGATATGCTTAAACATTTAAGATATAGTCAAATTGAAAAGTATGCTAAAAAATATAAGCTAAGACCTGGCATGGGTCTTGCTGCTCCACAAATTGGTATTAATGAAAGATTCTTTGTAGTTTGCCATGAAGAAGAGGAAGGAAAATTTAAAGATTATATATTAATTAATCCAGAAATGGTATCTAATTCAGAAGAATTAATTTATGCTTCCGAAGGTGAAGGATGTCTTAGTGTTAATCGTGAAGTAGAAGGAATTGTTCCAAGATATGCAAGAGTTACATTTACTGGATATGATATAAATGGTAAACCAATAAAAATACGTGCTCGTGAAGAATTATCTATAGCATTTCAGCATGAATTAGATCACTTAAATGGAATACTTTTTGTAGATAGAATTGATCCTAAAAATCCATTTAAGAATAAAGATAGAATGAGAGAAATATAAAAATATCGTTATTTACGATATTTTTTTTCATATTCAAGTTCTAGTTCTTTATATTTCTTTTCTATTTCTTTTGGAGTTATCTTCTCTGTTTTAATATTCTTAATCATTACTTTACCCTCAATAATATTAAACTTATCAGTTACTTCTCCCAAGGGAAAATTATGTTTATAATAAACATTATCTTTCCATAATGGAAAATAATATTCTAAATAGCTTAATAATAATGATATTAACTTATTTCTATATCTAATACTTTTAACACTAATAGTAATATTATATATTCTCTGAAATATATTCTTAATAAATATCATTTCCACACTTTCATAATATATTTCTAACATATTCTCTTTTTTAAAACTATCTAAAATAGTCTTTAATGGTAATAATGTATTTTTAATATTATTATAAGTATATCCATTTAAGTATTTTTTTACTTGACTATCTTCTGATAGTTGATAATGATATATAGCATCTTTAGAATATGATATATATCTAGCATTTATATACATAGAATATATAATTGCTATATCCTCATTTGCTAAATAATTTACATCTTGTAAATTAACATATTCTCTTTTATATAATTTAGCTATTAAACATGGATTTAGAGACGATAGATATTCTTTTTGATGAAGAATATCTATTTTATTTGGTAATTTTCTTGCTTTAACGCCAATATTTTTAGCCACATGCCTTAATATTTCTACTTTAAATCTACCTAAGCAAATATTAGTATTAGTACTTTCTAAAGTATTAACCAAATTTAAAATAAAATTTTTGTCTAAGTAATCATCCGAATCCACAAAAGAAATATATTCACCACTTGAGCTCTCTAGTCCCACTCTCCTAGCCTCTGCTGGTCCACTATTTTTTATAGATATAACCTTACAATTTTCAAAGGTATTTAAAATGTCTAAAGTATTATCTGTTGATCCATCGTTTACAAAGATTATTTCAATATTTTGGTATGTTTGTTTACATAGACTTTGATAACATAATGTTATATCATTTTCTCTATTATATACGGGTATAATTATACTGACTTTTTTCATAATATCACTTCTATTATTATATCATGAATAATATAAATTATATATTAATTTTATCTAATATACTAGATATGATTGCACTGGATTCTATTTTTGTTATGGCAAAACATTTCTTACCTAAATCTTTTAGAGAAGATCCAATGGAATACAGCATTTTTCTATCTATGATGATAAATCTATCGTGAAATTCGTCATTTACTTTTATGGTTAAATTACTGTATTGTTCTTGGTATTTTTCTATTAATTCGTTCTGCATATTTTTACTAACGATTATAACTTCTATTTCTGTCTTAGATATCAAATCTAATATTTTTCTATCTATATAATTATCTAGTACTATTATCTCTTTTTTGGCACTTTCTAATATATTTATAAGCAATGAGTAAGCATCATATGTTTGATGAGAAAAGAATATTTTACTATTTATTTGAGGCTCTAACCTGTTGAATAATTCATTTATTTTCTCATCATGCCTTAATACTAATTGATTTATATAGTCTTGATTTAGTATATTATTAGTAATTATATAGTCTTTCATATTTTTAAATATTCTTATTAGTGCTTTACTTTGCTTAATAGCCAATTCTCCTTTTAGAACCGTCATTAACATATATATTCCTTCTTCGGTAAATACATAAGGATTATATACTCTACCACCTTTTATTCCCTTTGTTTGCATCGAGGTCACATTTTGTGACCTCGATAATATTTTCACTTCTTCATTAGAAAGTTGAAATCTAAAGTCTATATCAAAACGTTCTATATTTCTTTCCACTTGCTGATTAAATGCTTTTGTTGTATAACCATATATTGTTGCCAAATCTGAATCAATCATTACTTGTTTACCTCTAATGGTATATATTTTATCTTTAATATTTTCTTCATTTAATATGACTAAATTTGTTTCCATATTACTCCTTTCAAATAAAAAGGGAATACTTTATAAAGTATTCCCGAATAGATATATTTTTTCTTGCCTAAAAATATAAATTATCGTCATAAATTGTTACATTAATATATGGCAAGTAATTAATGTAGATAAATTATAGCATATTATATGCTTTATTACTAGTCATTTTTATATTTTTACATATTTTATAATAAGGACGTGAATAATGAAAATATGTGTTTATGCAATATGTAAAAATGAAAGTAGGTTTATTGATCGTTGGTATAATTCTATGAAAGAAGCTGATGAAATATTTGTTTTAGATACTGGTTCAGAAGATGATAGTATAGAAAAATTTAAAAAATTAGGAGTAAATGTTAAAAAGAAAATTATTAACCCTTGGAGATTTGACGATGCTAGAAATGAAGCACTTAATATGATACCAGATGATTATGATATATGTGTATGTACTGATTTAGATGAAGTGTTTTTACCTGGCTGGAGACAAAAACTAGAAATTTCTTGGAAAGATGACACTACTCGTGCTAGATATAATTATAACTGGTCATTAGATGAAAATAATAATCCTATAGTTAATTTTTATATAGAAAAAATTCATACCAGAAAAAATTATAAATGGACACACCCTGTTCATGAAGTATTAACTTATACTGGAGAATATCCTGAAAAAATAATAACTATAGATAATATAACAGTAAATCATTATCCTGACAATACTAAATCAAGAAGTAGTTACCTGCCCTTGTTAGAATTATCAATCAAAGAGGATCCTAATGATGATAGAAATATGCATTATTTAGGAAGAGAATATATGTACCATCATAAATGGAATGAGGCAATTGATACTTTAATACGTCATTTAAATCTAAAAAGTGCTACTTGGAAAGATGAAAGATGTGCTTCCATGCGATTTATAGCAAGATCATATAAAAATATTGGTAGATATGATGAAGCAAGAATGTGGTTAGATAAAGCCATAAAAGAAGCACCATATTTAAGAGATCCATATATAGAAAAAGCAATGTTAGAATATGAATTAGAAAATTATCTAGAAGTAGAAAAATTATGTTTAGGGGCCTTAAAAATTAAGAAACATACTAAATCATATATAAATGAAGTATTTAGTTGGAATCATACTCCTTATGATTTACTTTCCATAAGTTACTTCTATCAAGGGCTTTATGATATTTCTCTATTCTATTCAGATATAGCTTTAAAAATGAATCCAAATGATGAAAGGCTTAAAGAAAATAATGAAATTATTAAAAATAAATTTTTAGAAGAAAATAATAGACATTAATTATAATTATAAAAATATTAGATTGCATATTCTATAATGAAAGGGGGAAAAATGAATAATAATTCTTGTAACAATAATGATGGTTATGAAAGAGCATTAAGAATAATCCAAGAGGCCAATAGAAATAGACCAATCTTATATGGATGTTGTAATCCTACTAACGGAAGTGGACCAACTGGTCCTACCGGTCCTACAGGTCCAGCTGGACCTGCTACAATTGCAGTAGGAACTACTACTACTGGTGAAGCCGGAACAGAAGCATCTGTTACTAATAGTGGTACTGCTGAGAATGTAATATTAGACTTTGTTATTCCTACTGGTGCTACTGGTCCTACTGGTGCTACTGGTGCTACTGGGCCTGCCGGTGAAACGCCTACATTAACTATTGGAACTGTTACTACTGGTGATCCTGGTACTGAAGCAAGCGCAACAATTACTGGTACTGCTCCGAATTTCGTTCTTAATTTGACTATACCACAAGGACCAACCGGTGCAACTGGTGAAACTGGTCCTATCGGTCCTACCGGAGCTACTGGGGCTACTGGTCCAACGGGTGCAACTGGTGAAATCGGTCCTACAGGACCTACCGGTCCAATAAGTCCTGCCGGTCCAATGGGTCCTACCGGTCCAATGGGTCCAATGGGTCCTACAGGTCCAACAGGTCCTGCTGGTCCTGTAGCCTAATGATTAAATTGTTTCAATTTGAAACAATTTTTTCTTTTTATGTTGGAACAAATATATGGACACTTCTATATAATAATATGAAAGGAGTTATATCAATATGTACGGACGTTTTCCTAGAGGGCCTGTTGGGAATAGATTTATTGGAGGGGGATTTTTAGGGCCATTTGTTTTAGGAGGAATAACAGGTGGATTATTAGCACCAGCATTCTATCCTAGACCTTATCCTATTTATCCACCATATCCACCTTACCCACCTGTTTATTATTAATTTTGAAGTTTAGTATAGATTTTTAGCATATTTTTTAGTATAATTTAATGTAGGTGATATAATGAATCATAGTTATATAATAGATTATGTTAATGAAAATGAATTCAAAAAGAAAGAAAGATCCATAAAAAAATATAATAGACTTGCTTATAAGAAACTATTATTTGATTATTATCCAGCACTTAAAGAAGGAAACTTTTTAGGAGTCTTAGTTTCTTCAAACAGTCAAGATGGAATAAATAAATATGAACTCAAATTACCTACAGATAAGACATTTACTCAAGTACATGGTAATATTACATTACATTATTCAGTTTATTTAAATCAAAAAATTGTTATGTTAGAAACTCTTACACCAGAAGAATTATTAAGTGAAGGTCATCAAGAAGAATTAAGAGCTTATAAAGGTGTTATGGTATCTAAATCTCACGCTGATAAAGACATATTTAAGATTAATCTATTAAACAGTATCAATAGAGGCGGTTTCTTAAAAATGTCAACATTCTTACAGGTTATCATTTATATTGCTGCTATCGCATTAATGGGATTATTGATAATGAAACTATTACATTAAAAGAACTTGAAAAGTTCTTTTTCTTTACTTTACTACTATTTTATGCTAAGATAAAAAAACGAAAAAGGAGTGATACTATGGCATTTGAAAGTTATTGTGCAGCATGCACCTATTTAGGAGAACTTGGAGACTATAATGGCAAATATTGGTGTGAAAGAAAAGGCGAAAATCATTATGCTACTGACTCTAAATGCTATTCATTTTGTGAAGCTTATTCAAGAAGTAATTCATCTAGATCTAATATGTATGATTATTCAAAAGGTCATCAAAGTAGTGGTTGCTATATAACTACTATCGCATGTAAGTTATTAGGATACTCAAAAGATAATTATTATTTAAATACTTTAAGAAGTTTTCGGGATAATGTTATGCAAAAAGATCCAAAATATATTACTCATCTTATAACTTATGATACCATAGGTCCTATTATTGCTAAAAAATTAGAAGAAGATAAAAATGGTCCTGAAATTGCTAAATGTATGTTTAATAGATATATCATTACATCAGTTAGTGCTATTGAAGAAGAAAAATATAATGATGCAATTAATATTTATGTAGCGATGACTGATACTTTAGCAAATATGTATAATATTGATACTAATATTATTATGCCAGATATTAATGATATTGAACCACAATTATTAGGTCATGGAAATAATATAAAACTTAGAACTAGAAAATTAAAAGAACTTTAAAAAGTTCTTTTTCTTATAATTTATTTACTAAGTTTTTAAATTGTAATCCCCTATCAGCAAAGTTTTTAAACATATCAAAAGATGCTGATGCAGGACTGAATAATACTACTTCTCCATCTTTAGCTTCTTCATATGCTTTATTTACTACTTCTTCTAGAGTGTTTAATGTATATATTTCAATATCTTCATTTGTTTTAGTTTCTGTTACGGCTTTATAGATTTTATCTTTAGTATTACCAAATAAGATTAATACTCTTACATGCTCTAAGATTGGTTTAGCTATTGGAGTATAATCTAAGTTTTTATCATAACCTCCTGCTATTAAAACTATTCTTTCAGAGTATGATTCTAGCCCTGCTATTGTTCTAGTAGGACTAGATGATACTGAATCATTATACCATTTAGCTCCGTTTATTTCCCTTACAAATTCTAGTCTATGTTCTACGCCACTAAATTTCTTAATTGCTTCTAGTGATTTATCTAGATCTATTAAATCTATTGTTGCTGATAAGCAAGCACAAATATTTTCGTGATTATGTCTACCTCTTATTTGTAAGTCTTTACAATCTAGTATCATTTTATCTTGATAATATATTTTATCATCTATAGTATAGAAACAATTAGTCTTTTCTTGTCTACTGAAGTATCTTATTTCTCTATCTGATTCTAACTCTCTAGTTATTTCATTATCTTTGTTTAAAACAAGTATTCCAGGACAGTTCTTATAAATACTCTTTTTAGCTTCAATATATTCTTCATATGATGAATGATAATCTAAGTGATTAGGACTTATATTTGTAATAACTGATATATCTGGACTTACTCTCATTTCCATTAACTGAAAACTAGATAATTCTAATACGACAATATCATTTTCAGTCATATTCTTTATTTCCGTAAATAATGGTTTACCAATATTACCTCCTAAGAATACATTATAACCATTAGCCTTTAATACTTCACTAATTAATGTGGTAGTAGTAGTCTTTCCATCACTACCTGTTACTCCAATTACTTTAGAAGGTGTAAGTCTAATAACCTCTTCTATCTCAGTTGTAATATAAGCTCCTCTTTTTGCTTCTTCCCTTAACTTTGAATTAGATGGAAGACAACTAGGAGAACGGAATATTATATCAAAACCTACTAAACTATCTAAATAATTTTCTCCAGTAAAAGTTTTGTAATTATATTTAGAAATATCTAAAGTTATTTCCTTTTTATCAAAAATAGTAACATCACAATTTAATTCATATAAATAATCTAACAAAGGTATATTACTAACTCCTAAGCCGATAATAGCTATTTTTGATAACTGTAATTTTTTATTAAATTCTTCTAATTTCTTATTCATAATTCTCCTCATTTAATATATTTTTAATAACATTCATAATCATCAGTTTACCATATTCATATGTTAAACTTCCTTGATAATATGCTATATATGGACTTCTTAATGGTCCATCACAAGACATTTCAATAGATGATCCTTGCGTAAATGAACCAGAAGCCATTATTACTTTATCATCATATCCTGGCATATCATCTGGTATTGGTTTAGAATTAGAATCAATTGCAGATGATGCTTGAACTTCCTGACAAAATCTTATCAATTTATCTGGATCATTAAATATAATATTTTCTACGATGTCTACCCTATCATCATTATATTTAGGTTCTACTCTATAACCATAGTGTTCCATAATATAACTTAATAATACTGCTACTTTTAAACTGTTCATAACAACAGATGGTGCAAAATATAATCCTTGTAAGAATAATTTATTAAGTCCTAGAGATGGCCCTACTTCTTTTCCTTGTCCTGGTACTGTTAGACGTTCTGCTACTAGATTAATTAAATCTTTTCTTCCAACAACATAAGCACCATTCGGAGCTATACCCCCGCCTAAATTTTTAATAAGAGAACCCACTGCCAAGTCTGCTCCTACTTCAATTGGTTCTTTATCGGAAACAAATTCACAATAACAGTTATCTACCATAATAATAACATCTTTATCAACAGTTCTTATTTCTTTAATTACTTTTTCTATCAAATCAATATTAATACTTTTTCTAGTAGAATATCCTTTACTTCTTTGTATATGTATCAGTTTTATTTTTTCTTTTTTTAAAGTTTCTTTAATTTTTTCATAATCAAAATCATTATTTATTAAATCAATTTCCTCATACTTTATTCCATATGATATTAAGGAACTAGCATTTTCTTTTAAACCAATTACTTCATCTAATGTATCATATGGTCTTCCTGATATAGCCAACATTACATCTCCTGGTCTTAACATAGCATTTAATGTAACAGTAAGAGCATGAGTTCCTGATATAAATTGGCTTCTTACTAAAGCATCTTCTGATTTAAATATTTCGCTATATACTTTTTCAATAGTATCTCTACCATAATCATTATATCCATAACCAGTAGTAGATATAAAGTGTGTCTCATTAATATTATGTTTATGAAAAGCATCTATGACCTTTTTACTATTAATTAAAGCTATATCTTCAATATTTTTAAATATATCTTTTAATTTATCTTCTGCTTCATTAATTATAGTTCTTTCATCCATAATTTTCCCTCCTTTATATCTATTCTATAAACACTACCAGTTTTTATATTATTATTAATTATATTATTAATACTTTGAGTTAATTCACTTACAGTAATTAATCTATCTTGTCCTATTCTTTTTAATTCATAATGTAAATAATTATCATCCATTTCTCTAGTTGAATTAGTATCTATCCAATTAGGAACAAAACATATTACTTTGTTTGATGAATCTACTAAAGATATAGCTTTAGTTAAAGTAATTATTCCACTCTTAGATACTGAATAATCTATATTTAATTCATTATAAGTATCTATTCCATCAGTTGAAGACATATTTATTATCGTACTATTATCTAAGTATTTAAGAGCATATTTATCTACTAAGAAAGATCCTAATAGATTAACTTCAAGTACTTTCATAAATTCTTTTTTAGTCTTATCAAATATAATATTATCTTGATAGATACATGCATTATTAATAACTAATTTTATATCAGTATGTTTTTTAAAGAAACTATCTACTTTACTTTCATTAGTTATATCTAACTCCTCTAAAGTTACATTAGATAAATTATCATAATATTCTTTATTTTTAACACTATGACAATATGTAACTATAACGTCATCTTCCCCATAATACTTAGCTTGATACTCTGTTATAGAAGAATTAACTCCAATAATTAAAATCTTTTTTTTCATAATATATCACATATAAATAGTACCACAAACTAGTATTTTATTCAAGAATAAGGAAAAAGATAGCATTAGCTATCCTTAAATATATAATCATAATAGTTTTCTTTTAAAATTAATTTACTTACGATAAATCTATTATCTACTTCTTTATTAATAGTATTAATATAATCTTCAGTAGTGTTTTCTAATGCTGTATATTCATCTTTTATATTATCATATTTTCCTTTATCAGTAATCCATGAATGATTACTAAATGTTATTAATCCTTCACTATCAGATAAGATATCTCTTCCTATTAATAGTCTAGAGTCATAATCTATTCCATATAAATTTAATACTGTTGGTAAGATATCTAAATTAGATGAATATTTATCAATAGTAATAGGTTGCATACCTTTTTTATAGATTATTAAATCATTTTTATATAAATCAAAATAATCTTCAATAGGATAATCACTATTTTTAGCTATATCTTTATTAGTTAGTCCATATGGATAATGATCAGCAGTTAATATTATAATATAAAAGATGAA
>JAEEGL012480808.1_pt1 | contig 14895 bp, 24 predicted proteins | sample 9134231 | NCBI WGS metagenome assembly JAEEGL01 (sample SAMN16246548, study PRJNA631951) | gut metagenome | biome: gut microbiome; feature: rumen; material: fiber-attached | host: Bos | place: Iran: Karaj | collected 2018-10
TGACATACGCACAGCCACCGTTACGATAAATACGATGCAGACCCAGTTGTCGAATTGTATAAGGGACATCGAGCAGATTAAGCACGAGATTGGCGATTACGATAAAGCGATAGAGGAGAACGAAGAGCTCATTGACAAGATTGTGGCAGAGGATAAGAAGGTACGTGACTGGAAAATCTATTTGAAGATGGTCGGAAAGGACGGAATCGGAAAGATGGTACTGCGTCAGGCACTTCCACTCATCAACAGCGAACTATCCAGGTTGCTTGAAGGTGTGTGCGACTTTGATGTGGAAGTTACCATTGACGATTACAACGACGTGGCTTTCAATATTGTCCGTGATGGGGTTGTCGGAAATCTCGCATCCGGTTCAGGTTATGAGAAAACTGCAGCCTCCGTTGCTTTGAGGGCTGTCCTTGGTAAGATATCCACCATGCCGAAGCCGTCGTTCATTGTCCTTGACGAAATCCTCGGTGGTGTTGCGGAAGAGAACTACGACAATATCAAGAAACTTTATGACAGGATACTCCCGGATTATTCTTGCGTCTTTCATATTACCCATTTGACCCAGTTAGAGGAATGGAGCCAGCAGACGGTAACGGTAAAGAAAGAAAACAATATATCCAGAGTACTTGAAGTTAGTTGATATGGGAAAGACAAAGCACAATAAGATAGCGTTGAGAGTTCCTAGTGACTGTGTGACGGCTAAGGAGAGAAAGGAATACCAGGATAATGAACGCCCGAAGAATAAACCTTCCGGTATGTATTACAAATATGGTGTTGACGGCGTTTTTCGTGGAGACCAGGTTATTGGACACCAGAGCGGAGGGCATTCAAAGAAAACATATAAGAGAATTCTACGAAAGAAGATAGATAAAGAAACCCGTAACTTAATAGAAGAGGGTCTTACCGAATAAGAGAGAAATGTTTAACCAACAATGTTTAAAGTCAGTGATTATGAACAAAGTACAGGTGCCTATTTAAAGGAGATAGGAGGATTTAAGCCACTTACGAAGCAGGATGAAATGAAATTGTGGCGCAGATTGAAAAAGAACCCGAACGACACGGATGCAAAGAACAAGTTGATTAACTCCAACCTGAAATTCGTCGTAAACGTGGCAAATTCATACAAGGGAAGGGGATTATCCATGTCAGACCTTGTAGCTGAGGGGAATATGGGGTTGTTGAAGGCATACGCTAAATTCGACCCAAAGAAGGATGTTAAGTTCATCTCATATTCAGTCCATTGGATACGTCAGACAATCCTGGAAGCCATCAAGAAACGAAACAACACGGACACAGAGGACCTACCATTGGACTACGAAAGGCAGGAAGTTGGCGTTGACGATGATTACCTCGAATCCGACAGGACCCCAAACCTCGTGAATACCATAGCGGAAACGTTCGGTGATACGGAGGCGGTAAGGACAAGGAAACAGTTAGAAGCGCTTGGAGCCTTGTTTTCATCACTTACGGACCGGGAAGTTACGATAGTTGAAAGATATTTCGGGATAAACGGCCACGACAACGAAACCCTCGAAGAGATTGGAATTTCGCTCGGCATAACGAAAGAGAGGGTAAGGCAGATAAAGGAAGATGCAATGAAGAAACTACGCTCCGCTGCTATGGAAAACAGGGAGGTTATAAGCATCTATAGCGATTATGTCATCAGCAAAAACTAAATAACTGACTATTTATAAGAAATAAAGAGAGAATATTATGGCAGAGAAGAAAACTACTAAAAAGAAAGCTACAAAGCAAGCCAAACCAAAGGCTGTTGATATGGTTAGCCCGGTTACCCCTGCAGACGAGACTGGACTTGAACTTACCGAGACGATGGTGCAGGAGCCGGTAGTTGGTGACGATGTGATTGACCCTAACGAACCGGTTGTCGATTACCACGAAGACAAGAACATCACTCCGAAGAAGAGCGTTGTTGAAGAAGAAGAGTGCGAAAATACCGTTACAGACGACCCTGACGCAGAAGCATGCCAGCCGGAAAAGAACCAGGAAATCGAGACACCTGAGCCGCTTTTCAAGGAAGATAAGGTTATGGTAAATGACATTACAAACATCCTTAACGGACTCGACGGTGTGAAGGCAAGCAAAATCGGTGAGGAGCCAAGTGAGGAAGAGGAGAAGCGTGCGGCCGAGAAAACGAAACACAACGTCAACACCGAGGAGAAGAACTATTACAGTGAACAGTTCTCCAGGGCTTGGGGTGGCGTAATGTACGATTATTAAAAAACAAAGATATGAGACAACGTATAGATGAAACCAGAAATATGCTGAACATCATTCGTCACCTTAACGAGGAGAATTCAGCAGAAGAAGCACCGGCCGCAAAGGGAGCGATAGCAATCACCAACGACCCAAAGTTCGGACAGCAGGTACTCTCAAGTCAGATTGAGGAGTTCAAGGCTTCCGTTGATGGTGGTGCAGAGTTTTCGGCAGGTAATGAAGAAAACCCGGAGGATAGCCCACTTATCTACTTCCCGGACAATGGAAATCTCGTTTTTAGCGGAAGGATTAGGAACATCAAGTGGCAGTTTGTGCTGAAGGATGAGTCCGGAGAAGGTTGCTACATATGGGTAGATAAACTTCAATTGACAGAGGAAAATAGTAAAATATTGTTCAAACTTCGCGGCTTCTATTTGAATTGGAAACAGGGTTGGAACAAAGAAGGGGCTTCATTAGAGAAATTAAAGAACCTTTAGCAAATAACGGGGAAATCAAACCCCCGTTATTTGTTTTTTTAGTTCGTCTATATTAGTAAATGTATTCTCGTTATCAACGTTTTCTTTTGTATAATAAAGTATTTTCACCCCATGTTCCTCACAAAGTTGTTTCTTAACCCTATCCCTGTCTTTTACCAATTCAAACATCTCATGTATTTTTTCTTCACTCTTACACCCAAAACCAACAGGTTGATAGTGTTGTACTCCTTGGCACTCAATTGCAACATTATATTCTGGTAGATAAAAATCAAGAACAAGTGGGTTTTCATACCTCAACCACTCGAATGTTTTTTGTCCTTCAAGTTCTATACCGACATTTTTTAGCATTGTTCTTACTTCTTTTTCCAGATGGCTCTCACTACATTTAGAGCACCCCCATCCTTGTAAGTGATTTCCCGGCCGTTGCCAGAATTCTCCGTGTTCAGGGCATATGATACATACTTTCGTTTTTATATCTACATATTCCGTTTTTGAATAATCGTATTTATTTCCATGTACCATTCTGGCCGCCTCAATAAATTCTTCAGTTGTTTTTCTGTTACCGTCATTTCTATGTTCATTTGCGCATTTTTGACAACCAAGTCCATTTAAATGATTGTTAGGCCGCTGCCAAAATTCACCGTGTTCTGGACAGATGATACACACTTTAGTATAAGAGTCGATGTATTCTACTTTTGAATAATCATATTTATCACCATGTACAATTTTGGCTTTTTCAATGAATGTTTCTGTTGTGTCCTTCTGTCTTTCGGAATTTTTTTCATATCTACACATAGAACACCCACGCCCTCTTAAATGATTCCCAGCGTCTTGTATAAACTCACCATGTTTTTTACATATTATAGTAATCGGCCTGTGCCTACCTTTATAAACAGACTTCGAATAATCATATTTATCTCCATGCACTTTTTTTGCCTCCCTTATAAAATCTTCCGTGGTAAAGATAGTTTTAGGTTTGCGATTTCCATCTAACGGGCAACCATATCCTTGCAGATGGTTATTTGGCCTCTGCCAGAATTCACCATGTTCCGGGCAGATGATGCATACTTTTGTGCAGTTATTGACATAATTAACCTTCGAGTAATCATACCTATCTCCGTGTACTTTCCTCGCCTTTTCAATAAATTGTTCAGTTGTAAGTGCGTTCATAATAAAAGTTCTTTATATATAAATATAAGATAGAAGGGCAAAAAGTCAATTGAGAAGAAGAATATTTTTGTTTTTTATAGATTGGTTATTAGATTTTTTTGCTTTACATAACTATTTATAAGGTGATAGAAACGTTTATGTTATGAAAGGACTTGTAACGGAAAGTCAATTGAAGAGGATTATAGCCGAGGAGCTGAAGAAAAGCGACGTCGTTGATATTGTGAAGAAAGATAAGGATATCGAGAAGCACATCAAGGACATCACGGCTCACGTACTCGACAAGTTGTTCCAGGTCCTTTGGCAGCAGAAGAGTTTTTACCAGAGCAATATTACAAAATAATGCAGGAGGAAACGACATACGGAGAGTTCAAGTCCCATACCAAGGACTATTTGAAGCAGTTGATTACAAAGCCATCCGCAGCAAAATTGGATGACTTTCTATCGTCACGTCTCAAAGAAAAGGGCATCTCCCAGGGTCAGTTCCTCAATAAGTTGATTGACAACGGGATAGTAATAAAGAAATCCAAGGTTGATGACGGGCTTGGAAATGATGGTACTGGAAAGCCTAGTTATTCAATCCAATATAAGATACCCAATGAGAGGTTCGAACATAAGATGAAGAAACTCCATATATCTTTATTTGAGGAGAACCTGCCGGAAGACGTTATTACCGAGGAAGGTGGTGGTGCTACGAGTTGTGCTGGTGACGGAGCCGGGCAATTCATACAGCCGATAGGACAGGTGGTAAGGAGGAAAACCATCTATATGACAGAGGAACAGTTCAACAACCTCATGAACACACTTGATGAAGCCACTGCAACTGCAAACGCCGGTAACTACCAATATGATGTACCATTTCCGGCAAAGAAGGGAGACCCGACGTTGAAACATAATAAAGGCAAGAAACGTGGAAGTGCGGAGAATGCCATAGGAATGGATAGAATGAAATGAGAGGAGGTTACGGAGTCCTTGGAAACTTCAACCCGGATGTTGAGAACAAGGTGAAACAGATTAAAGAGGAAATAGACAAGGAGAAACAAAGTGATTTCCCGAACAAGGAGCGTATCCAGAAACTTGCACAGGAGATTATGGTACAGGGATTGAAACTTAACGTTGGATATACGAGACATTACGGACAATATTAAAATAAAAAATAAATAAAATAAAAATGAGCGAGATTAGTTACACTGCTGGGGAGCTTAGGCGAATCATCCGTGAAAGCTCACAAAACGAGTTCAAGCCAAAACTTGGACCAAACGTTGAGAGGGATGACAAGAAAAATGCTCAAGATGCTTACAAGAACGCAGAAAAACGCGCAAAGGATTATGACGGAGGACTTAAGACTCCTGAAAAGAACAAATTAGAGCCAAGAGAGGATGGAAATAAAACCATGCTCGGCCTCGATTATGATGCAGAGCCAGGGGATAAGTTCAAGAAAAGGGTGAAGGCTCAGGCAATGGGTTATTCGTCCGACATCGAGAAGGAAAACGACATTGAGAAGGTTGGCGACTTCAGCGATGATTTTTACGAGAATGAAAAGAAGACCGTTGAGCAGATGTCCGATGATAAGGAAAACATCAGGACGGCAGGACTTGTATCCAGTGAATTGAAGGATAAGGACAAGGATTACGGCAAGGTTAATACGGTTTTCAACGAGAATAGGATTAAGAGACTTACGTATCAGCACACGAAGTTCATCAACGAATCACAGATATTTACGAAGATACCTGAGGAGTTCAAGACCGACGGTAATAAGTTCATTGTGAGAGATGCAACCGAAACTGAATATCTCGTGGAGTGGTGTGTGGACAAGAAGAACAACATTTCAGAAGGAAGGATAATAAATGAGAGAAATCTGAAGGCTACCAATGAGCAACTAGACAGAATGGCAGAACTTATGGGCTACAAATCCTCCAGTGTATTTGGAAGGGGTTCGTCCAGGAGTACCGTCAATGAGAACAAGAATGTCGAGGATATGCTCAATAATATTAGGCAAATAACAGATTAACTCATAAAATATTATGGCGGAATTCGATAAGAAAGTAGTTGAAGAAACAAAGTTGGAAGAACAGCCGGTAGTGCAGGAAACAACCGAAGAAACACCAGTGGGGAGAGTGAATGCCACAATGTCATGGGTTGATAAGTTCCTGAAAATGATTAACAAGTACAGCGTAAAGAAGATACTGCAGGCAATGCTTCTTCTTTTCTTGCTTGTATTCCTTGGACTATTTACGTTTAAGCCGGAAAAGATATTCGAGACTTACGAGAACTACCGTGAAAGGACCCATAACGAGAGGATGGACAGGAGAACGAACAACACCCCTCTCATTCAAAACGAATTGGATAACCTGCGGGTAAGATATAACGCTTCCTGGGTATCAGTATGGGAACTTCACAATAACACCAACAACCTTGACGGCCTACCATTTATATTCGCGTCATTGAACTATGAGTCTATGAACCCGGGACTTATACCGATTGCAGAGCAGTTTGACAACGTAAGGCTTTCCCTATATCCGCTTTCAACATACCTCCGGGCACATGAGATGTGGTATGGAGATGTTGAGGGATTGAAAGAAATAGATTATTCGGCATATTACAGAGCCAAGGCGTTAGGGATTAGTTATGTTGGTTTCAAACTGATGCAAGTTGAAGGTGCCCCTAATGCGGTATTGAGTTTTGCCTATGTAGAAGGTTCGGAGATACCAAATATGGAAGATTTTGTACAAAGTTGGATTTTAGCGTCATATAAGATTAACGGACTATTAAGAATAGAGAAATAAAAAATGAAAAAAAAAGACCGGTTTAGATTGCCGGTCTTTTTTATTGTAAAGTCCTTGATTTTTACGCATAACGTATTTATATTATAATAAACGATATAGCAATGGTAACGAAAATATTTCTATTCATCCTGGTGTTTGCAATATTGAACGTCATCCGTGAAATTGTAAAGTTCATCCAGGCAATGAGAAATGAAACGCCTAATATGACCACTGGAAGGCTTGTTGGTCTCGGTCTTTCTATCTCTTACATAATCACAATCATAATAACCGGACTAACACTATAACTATGGCTAATATACAGGAGAGAATAGCAAAATTGGGAAAGATGTTCTCCGGCCTGAATATAGGAAATGACGCCAACGGAAAGCAGTTTGTATATCTCGAGATGGTATTTCCTAATGGCTGGGGTGTCAGCGGCTTAATAAGTGAAAAGTTCCAGGTAAATGTGGTGAAGAACGATACCGGAACTGGATATTACTTTTGGGCCCCGATAGAAGTGGGTTTCGATGCTGTGTTCGATGCTGCAGAGTTTAACATCAAAGCCAACCAGGAAGCCCAGGAAAAGAAGGAATTTCTGGCTGAGAAGATGAAAGAACTGCAGAAACTCGTGCTGGAAGAGGATATGTCTGTCCTTAAAACGTTGGAGTTCAAGGTGAAGAAGAAGAAAACAACGCAGGCAAAGAAAAACGAGACGAAGCCAGAGCCGGTCGAGGAAAATAACGATAAAGAATAAGTAATATGAATTGGTTGATTATATTTGCATACATAATTTGTGCCTTCGGGTTCTGTAATATGGTGGCTTTCGGTAGCGGACCCTTCAGGATATTCGAGAGGATAAGGGATTGGTCCGAGAGTATTTCCGAGCATTTTGGTCTCCTGTTCAAGTGTATGATGTGTCTACCTGCCAATTTCGGATGGATTATGTCGCTTATTGACTGGTTCCTCCTACCGGCAGTGGCCATCACCCCGTTCAATTTGATACTTGCCGGTACGTCTTTATGGTGGCTTGCTATGATTCTTGACTGCTGTTTTACGACCGGTGCAGTGTGGTTGCTATACGTTTTTGATGAATGGCTTGAACAGGAACCGGTCACCACAGAACAGATTGAGGACCCTGGGTATGACGAAGAGGAGGGGTATGTTGAGATTTCCCCGAAGATAGATAAGAAGACAAAAAAGAGGCTGCTCAATGACTGACAATATAAAGGATAAACTGAAAATGGTTGAGGCCGAGCGTAATGCTGGAAATATTGAATTGGAGAAGTTAAAGAACGCATACGCAAAGTACATCATAGAAGACGCTGACAAGATAAAGAATGATATATCGCACCCTTATGTGGTCACCAAGAAAGACGTGAGGATGAAAAGGATGAAAGATTTTTTTAATAAGTTTAAAAAGGCGATTGGATTATGATACCGAGATTGAATGATTTTATCGAGATGGCTTCCTTACTTAATGAAAGTTACTCCGGAACGGATATGAGCAACATGACCATAGAGTTCTCCGTAAGTAATGGGATTATGCAGAAAATAAACGAGGAACTGTTCTATCGCAACAACACGGGAAACATGGTATATGGCAACCCAACCCCTACGGATGAGATAGTGATAAACATCGGCAATATAAGGTTCAGGTGTGTGGAAGAAAAAAATGAGGGTCAATAACGACTCTCATTTTTTATTAAAACCTATGCTGATTTCTCCTCAATTTATGTGTATCCCACCCAGTTTTTTCCACAAGTAGTTTCTCAAGTGACTCACAAAGGGCACTCTTGGTCGTAACGGCTCCCATGAACAAATACGGTCCCTTCTTGCAATATCCTTGAAGTGTCGTATAAAATCTCACGGCATCCCTGGCAGTTTTGCAGATGATGATGTCGATTTCGTTCTTGTCATTACAGAAAACAACCTTATTATGATATAGGTATATTCGTTTCATATCGTGGGAACTTGAAAACCCCTCGTTAAGGACATTGTTATACACCCACACAAACGTTTTCCTGTCATTCCTCGGGTCATAGCCGAACACCCACACATCATCCTCTACCTTCGCCCGGCACTTTTCAATGATTTCATAGTTCTTCCCGTTGAATTTGACATTGTGTTCCACGTATTTACCGAATTCGTTCTTCAGATACGTTGATTCCGCTTCCTTGTCCCTCACATCCTTGAAAATGACATACTCATATACAACATCCATCGTGCCGTCTTCGTAGGTTTTGCTTGTTCTCTCGAAATAGATATCCTTCTCACCCTCCAGAAGTTCCTTTACCCTGGCTCTGGCATCATCAAGTGTTTTGTATCTTCCAAGGCACTTGTTTTTCATACAATGCCCGTTCGCTGCCACATATACCTTATAAGGGTTTTGTGCATATATCCATATTGGGTGTTTGAGGAGCCGTTTTCTGTCCCACTCCGTTCTTTTTGCCCGTCTTTTGGCGATTTCCCTAGCCCTCTTCTTTTCGGCCTTCGCACGCGCTTTATCCCTTGCCTCGGCCGCTTTCTTTTTCTCACGTTCCTTCTCCCGCTCCCTGGCTCTCATCTCCGCGTGCTTCTTTTTAAGATAAGCCTTATACCCTTCTTTACGCTTTTTCTCACGGTTTTTCAGCCACTCTTTCTTCATGTCCTCACCGTGCTTCTTGTAGCCTTTGATTTGTTTATCAGAAAGGTATCCCAAACCAGCCTCCTCATTACGTTTCCTCTGGTTTTCCTTCCTGGATGCGGCTATTTTCTTGGCTCTCGCTTTGTTTTTCGCCTTTTTAATCCTTTCCCTGGCAGCAAGAAACTTCTGATATTTCTTTGTTTCTTTATAATCCATTTTTGATTTAGAAAACTTTTCTGTATATTTGCAAAGTAAAAGAAATAATACAATAATAAATAGAAAGTATGGCAAAGACATTAAGTGCTGCGAGTGAAGAGTACGTAAAACTCGTGGAAGAAGCGGTTGCAGAGACCGGGCTTGACAGAATGGGCGTAGATTTCCAGGTGTATAACATGCTGAACCCAAAAAAAGAAATTATCAGGGTTCAAAGGGCAAACGAAGTTGCTGAAATTTTGTCAAATAGGCAAGATTTGGTAATCATTTCTATTGCTGAGGAAATATTTGATATGGTGGATGAGAAGACCAGGAGAATGTGGACTGAGGACGCTTTAAGTAACGTTTCTTACGACTCAGAAAAAGAAAAACTTTTAATTGGAAAAGAACCGATGATATCAACTACGTTTGGTATGTATAATAAATACGGACAGTTGAGTATTGATATGGCAGAGCTGAAAATTCTTACTCTTGAACAGTATCTTGATAAAAAGAAAGAAGAAGAGGAACGAAAGAAAGAGGAAAAAAAGAATAAGAAAAAGAAACAATATTAAATCCAAATATTTCTTGTTTTTTCACCCACTTTTTCATTTTTTTCTTGTTTTCCATATATTTATAATAAAGGAAATATTATGGAACGATACACAACAGAAACATTTATTGAAAAATGCAGAGAAATACACGGAAACAAGTATGACTATTCAAAAGTGCATTATACTGGGTATTATGATAAGGTGTCCATTATTTGTCCAGAGCACGGAGAATTTATCCAAGGGGCAAATGTTCATTTAGAAGGAAAGGGGTGTCCAAAGTGCGCTGGCAGAAATTTAACAAGGGATGATTTTATTAAATTAGCAAAGGAGAAATACGGTGATAAATACGATTATTCCAAAGTTGAATATGTAAATCAAACAACAAAAGTATGCATTATTTGTCCAGAGCATGGAGAGTTCTATGTTAAACCGTGCTATCATATCCATGTAAAAAGCGGCTGCAAAAAATGCAAAATACATGAAGGTGCATATAAAGAAACAACCGAGCAGTTCATTGAAAAGGCCAAGAAAGTACATGGAGACAAATATGATTACTCTAAAACAGTTTACCTAGGTTCCAATAATGATGTATGTATTATTTGCCCAGAGCACGGAGAGTTTTGGCAACGAGCATCCGTACATTTAAAAGGTGGCGGGTGTTATAAGTGCGGAAGGGTTGAATCCGGGAAAAAATTGTCATACACCCATGAAGAGTTTTATGAACGTTTTAGAAACGCACCATTATGCGATGAGGTGGAAATTTTAGGGGAGTATAGAGGCTCAAAAAAGAAAATCAAAGTTAAATGTTTGAAATGTGGGCATGTATGGGAAGCGAGACCATCAGCATTATTATCTGGCAATGGGTGCCCTATATGCAATCAATTCGGTGGTGTAAAGGAAGAACGTCTATACAAAAAATTGATTGAGTCGTTCGGAGAAGAAAATGTAATTAGACAATACAGGGATAAATCTCTCGGAAGACAAAGCATAGATTTTTATTTGCCAAAATATAGCATAGGAATTGAGTATCAAGGTAGCCAACATTTTGAAGAAGTTAAACGTTTTGGTGGGGAAAAAACATTGAAAAAAACACAAGATAGAGACTTAAGAAAACAAGAAAAGTGTAAAGAATTAGGCATTTTGCTTTTATATGTTGTTCCGGAAAAATATTATGGGAAAAATGAAATGTATAAAAGGGTGTCCTACTATGATTACAAAAAATTAGAAAGAAGAATAAAAAATGAAATTAATAGAAAAAATGTGGCCATTCAAGAAACCAGAACTCAATGGCAATCTCATAGTTTCAGTAAGATACATGTATTCCGACTGCTCGATTGACATCAGCGATAAATTCATGAAGACGCTGACCAGGGAGCAGATTAGGATGCTGAACAATACCCGTGACATTCGCCGTGATGAAATTAGTTGCGACGAAGACTTGTTGAAGAAGCAGGAGAAACTGGTTGAAAAGGATAGGATAAAGTCGGCAGCCAAGGAAAAACGCACCTATCATATGGAGGAGGAACTTGACCATAACATCAGCGGTGGCGAGGAATATAAGCAATATTTTAATAACAACCTGGGCAAGACAGTTCTGACCGAAGATGAGGAGAAACGGGTAATGGAAATGCTTGGCGAAATTGCAACGAAAAAGGAAGAAATAGAAGAAAAAATCGGCAAACTCCCAAGACATACAATCTGGTTCAACAAGAACGAAATGGAGAACATTATGACAGAACTTCTCACAAAAAGCGCCAGCAACGATAACAAGAAGTAAAAAAACCATATATTTGCAGAAAATAATACGAATATGAACGAAATTAAAGATTATGAACTTTTCTCCCGGAGCAACGGAGTATCTTCACTTGTATTGGATGATTACCGTCGTGCCCAGGGATACATCAACCCCACTATCATTGAGGAACGTACAAGGAACATCACCGCTATGGATGTGTTCTCTAAACTCCTCATGGATAACATTATTTTCCTCGGTGACGCATTCGATGACCAGATGGCTAATGTGATTGTGTCTCAGCTTCTCTGGCTCCAGGTCACAAAGCCGAAGGAGGAGATTAAGATTTACATCAACTCCCCTGGCGGTATCGTTTCCTCCGGACTGGCTATCAAGGATGCGATGGACGTGGTAAAGAAGACCAACCCGATTTCTACGACTTGTATTGGGCAGGCCGCTTCCATGGGCGCATTTATCCTTACTAACGGAACCCAGGGAAAACGTTATGCAACACCTAATTCGTCAATCCTTTTCCATAACCTTTCAGCAGGAACGCACGGAAACCTGTCAGATATCAGAATTGCGGTAAAGCAGATGGAAAGGATAAACGCAACGCTGCAGTCAATCATTTGTGAGAATACTGGACGTACCCCGGAAGAGGTTGCAAAGGCACTTGACCGCGATAACTGGATGACTCCGGAAGAGGCGTTGGAATTTGGTGCAATCGACAAGATTATCCGATAAATAAAAAAGACCCTCGGCACTTAACTGGGGGTCTTTAAAACTAGAGAGGTCTTCTTACAACCACCCTTTTGACTGAAGATGGTCTTTTAGTGGAAGCCACCTTTTTAGGGGTGTTTGAGTAGGTCGTTGATGATGGTTTTGACGCTACTTTAACCCCACTACTTTTTTGAACTGATTTTTTGCAATTGCACATAATATAACGTTATTTTAATATAAATAGTGGCTACAATGAAAAACGTGAGTTACAGGAAGGCTTGCAGGAGACTCAAGAGAAGCCTGAGGAAATACGACAGAACCGGCAACGAAGAACATTACCAGAACGCAATCCGTTACCAGGAAATCATCATCTCGCATAAACTTGGTGAGTTCGGTAAGATGTTTCTGGCCAACATTAAATAAAGAAAAGATGAATATATTTGGAAACATTAGGAATACCATGTACATGAACAAAGCCGATAAGATTATGTATCACGGCAAAGTTCGCAAGTTACAGGAGGAATGCTCTAAATTCGGTATGTTTCGTTTGGCCGACGGTAACGATGAGTTCAATGACGATACCCTGCGTTGCTTTTATGGAGAAGGGGAAACGGTCGGAAGCATCAAATTCAAGAAAACGTTCTATTTCTTCTACGGAAACGTGTGTATCGTCTATTACAAGTCCTGGAGCGACAGAATCATAAAGGTCCTGGTCAAAAGCCCGGAGGATGCCTGGAAAGTTACTGGATACGACAACGGAGAGGATAATGCAAAGGGGCTTACCATTTCTACAACTTACGTAGAGGTGTATGATTGGTGGGATGTTGACTGGCTTAGTTGCGGAAAATCGGATTATGATAGCAACATGAAACCTGGAAACTGGTGGAAATCCGCTTACAGTAATATCAGTAGTATATATGAGGAAGTTGCGAAGAAGAGCGTTGATTACGTACTTGACAACATCTACTCTGAATATGAAAGGGGACAGAAGGCATGATTACGGAGAACGATATAAAGTTGGAGCTGGACAAACTCAACGACGCTGCGAAGGATTTTGACAAGGCGTATGAATACCGGAAGGGAAAGGATGGAAACTGGGCACTGTTCGAGGTCCATGGCGAAAATATTTACCGCCCCGTTTATCTTTCCAAAACATCCGCTGGTTTCTTTGCTTACATCTCGTTGCTAAAAAATCTGTACAATAGAGGAAAAGTTGGTGAGTAATTTTTTCTTTTAAGAAAGTTTTTGTATATTTGCAACACTAAGATGTCCCACAGCATCTATAAATAACGTGGGTGGTGGCTAAGCCGGGTTCCTGGACCCTAATAACCAGGTGGTGGAGGTGGGTTAGTCGCCCGCTAATATCCCGAAACCGTACGAAGTTAAGCCTTTTTTCCGTTGAAATCGGAGGTACGGTTCAAAAAAAGTCAAAAAATATTTACATTTTCTTGATTTTTTTATAATATTAGTATATTTAATAAATGAATAACCAAAATTCAATGATGCAACGTACACATAAGAGTTATCGACTTACCGAATCCCCAAAATCATTCGGTAGATTTGTTGCGTCCATTGATAATTGGGCAATAGTCGACGGAACCTGGAGGGTAGAAGAAATGATAGAAGTAGATGAGTAAAGAGCACATAGGTTTTTAACCACAACATACATTCTTTCTTCAACCTCCGAATCTAAAAGTTCCACAAAAACCAAGAGTCGGAGGTTTTTATTTTACCCAAAAGCGCCACAGATGCGACAAAGTAGAAAAAAGCGTGTATATTTGCACTGTTAAATGGAGATGCCCTGGTAGCATAATGGAAATGCAGCACTCCCCTAAAGTGAAGATTGGACGTTCGAGTCGTCTCCGGGGTACAAAATATGTGGTTGTCGTATAGCGGTTGAGTACATCTGCTTGACGTGCAGAAAGCCGGTGGTTCGAATCCATCCTGCCACACAAGTTCTTTGAAATGCCTCGGTAGCTCAGCTGGATAGAGCAACAGCCTTCTAAGCTGTGGGTCATGCGTTCGAATCGCATCCGAGGTACAAGAAACAAGCCCTCGTAGTATTAAAGGCTGAGTACGCTGCTGTGGTATGGCAGAGGTGTTGGTTCGAATCCGACCGAGGGCTCAATAGCCAGATTCCCCAGACGTGTGAGACAGGGGAAGAAATCGTGTCAGTTGCGAACGCAGCGTTAGAGCAGGAACGACGGTCTGGCGGGGTGAATGGCGACGTAACCCAGGGAGAGACATGAGGGTCGCCGAAATGCCCTCGTAGCTCAATTGGAAGAGCACTTCGCTACGAACGAAACGGTTGGGGATTCGAGTTCCTCCGGGGGTACAAAATATTGCGAGTTAGTGTAATGGTAGCACGGTAAAAAAGCAACCGGTTTCCGTAGTGGAAATCATACAGCAAATTTACGACAGCAAA
>JAEEGL013827771.1_pt1 | contig 14895 bp, 12 predicted proteins | sample 9134231 | NCBI WGS metagenome assembly JAEEGL01 (sample SAMN16246548, study PRJNA631951) | gut metagenome | biome: gut microbiome; feature: rumen; material: fiber-attached | host: Bos | place: Iran: Karaj | collected 2018-10
CGATCGACGCGGCGGAAAGTCCGTGGTGGAGACAACAGGACTCGAACCTGTGACCCCTTGCATGTGAAGCAAGTGCTCTAACCGACTGAGCTATGCCTCCGCGTGACGGAGTATATTCTAACACACTCAAAATAAAAAAGCAAGAGTTTTTTTGATTTTTCGGAAAAAAGTTTCAAAGGAAGCCGTAAGACGGGGAAAGGAGGGGACGCGATGCGTTACGATAAAGAGACCGGCGCGATCGTGCTGCGGGCGGCGGAACTGGTGCGGCTGGCGCGGATCCGGCGCAGGACCCGCCCCCTCCCCGACGAGACCGCCGACGCGGTTTCGGGGGAAAAGGGAGAACCGATCTCCGATCTGTATAAGAGATGCGGGCGGCGGTACCTCGTCACGGGGGAACTCGTTTTCGACGGGGACGACCTCGTTCTGTTCGCCCGCACGTCGGGAGATCCCGAAAGACCCGATCCCGAACTCGTCCGGCAGACCCGCGGAGAGGGATTTTGCCTGCTCGCGATGGCAGCCCGGACGGGACGAACGCGGAGCGGGCGCTTCAAAGTCGTGTACCTCTCCCCGTCGGGCGAGACCCGCGAGGTGGTCGAGACCCCGAAAAAAGAGGACCTCGACCGCTTCTACGACCGCCTCTTCGAGTCGGTCGAAAAGGACGCCGCGTGCGAGATCGAGCGGGTCGAGCGCCGTCTGCCCTCTATGGCGAGGGCGGTCTTTCCCTATCCCAACGTCCGGGAGGGGCAGCGCGAACTGATCTCGTCGGCGTACAAGGCGATCAGGGGCGGCTACTCGCTCTACGCCTGCGCCCCGACCGGGATCGGCAAGACCGCGTCGGTTTTGTTTCCCGCCGTCCGCGCGATGGGCGAGGGCTTCTGCGAGAAGATCTTTTACCTCACGCCGAAAAACACGGCGGCGCTGGCTGCCGTCGACGCGGCGGAACGGCTCGCCAAGGCGGGCTCGGATCTCTGCGTTCTGCTCCTCTCCGCGAAGGAACGGATCTGCCCGCACAGGGAGGTCTGCCGCGAGATCGGGGGCGACCGCTGCCCTCTCTCCCGTTCCGCTCCCGCAAGAGAGGACGAGGCGGCGCGGGAACTGCTCGCTCTGGGGAAAACCACGGTCGATCTGACCCTGCTCCGCGAAGCGGGAGCGAAATACAAGGTCTGTCCCTACGAACTCGCTCTCCGCTACGCGGAGTTTGCCGATATCGTGATCTGCGACTACAACTATCTGTTCCATCCCCGGGTCGCGCTCCGGCGTTTCTTCTCCGAAAAGGGCGAATGGTGTTTCCTCTGCGACGAGGCGCACAACCTGATCGACCGGGCGCGGGAACTCTACTCGCTCGATCTGCCCCTGACCTTCTTCGACGCGTTCCGTCCGGCGGCGGAGCAAAACCCCCGTCTGAAGACCGCGCTCGACGGAACGGTCGCGGCGCTGCGTTCGATCCTTACGCCTCTCGTTTCCGATTCGGTCGAGACCGACGGGGAGGGGATCAAGCGGGGATTCTGTCGGCAGCGGGACGTTCCAGAGGGGCTTGCCGACGCGCTCGCGGACTTCTATGACGTTTGCCGATCCGTCACGGAAGAAAGAAAGTTGCCGCCCGATCTTCTGACGGGGCTCCGGGACGCGACCTACGACCTTGCCGAAGATCTTTCCAAACTTTCGCGGTATTCTTCGCGCTTCGTTTCGTTCGTCACCCTGCACGGCGACGCGCTGACCTACCGGGCGCTCTGTCTCGATCCGTCGGAGATCGTGTCGTCGCGGCTCGCACTCGGGCGGTCCGCCGTCTTCTTCTCCGCGACCATGACCCCGACGGCGTACTACCGCAACGTACTCGGGGGAAAACCGACCGACGACGAACTCGATCTGCCGTCGCCCTTCGATCCCTCGCAGCTCTGCGTGTCGGTCCTCGATCGGATCGGCACCCGTTATTCGGAGCGGGAGGAAACGCTGAAAGCCGTCGCCCGCGCGGTGCTCACCGCCGTCAAGGCGAAGCCGGGGAACTACCTCGTGTTCTGTCCGTCGTTTGCCTACCTCGACCGGCTGGCGGAGGAAACGGGCAAGCTGGCGCCGGGGCTCGAGACGGTGAAACAGGGCAGACGGATGGACCGTGCCGAGCGGCAGGCGTTCCTCGACCGGTTTTCGGAGGATAACCGCCGGGCGCTGGTCGGCTTCACGGTTTTGGGTGGGATCTACGGCGAGGGCGTCGACCTCGTCGGACGGCGGCTGATCGGGGCGATCGTCGTCGGCGTGGGGCTCCCGCAGCCCACCCCCGAAAACGAGGCGATCCGCGAGTATTACGACGATACGCTGGAAGCCGGGCGCGAGTACGCCTACGTCTACCCCGGCATGAACCGCGTTCTGCAGGCGGCGGGCCGCGTCATCCGCACCGAAAACGACCGCGGAGCCGTCGTTCTGATCGACGACCGATTCTCCGAGCCGGTCTACCGCCGTCTGATGCCCAACCATTGGCGGGGGCTGAAATACGCCGGGGACCTCAAATCGCTCTCGCATCTTCTCGGACGATTCTGGGGCGGCGGATCGGAAAACGGCGCCGAATGACCCGAAAATGTGCGCGAAAAGAAAACTGTTTGCTTGCTTTTTCGGTATTGAATTGCTATAATATCCTTGAACGATAACGAATCCCCCGGAAAGGGGGGAACGGAGGAAACTATGAAACGGGTACTGGTCACCATGCAGGAGGGGGGAACGAGACGGTCGTTTTTCCCGGCGGAGGTCAAAGCGTTCCTCGAAGAGCATTTTGAGGTCGTCTGGAACGAGACGGGGAAGAAGATGACGAAAGAGGATCTGAAACCGCTCCTCCCCGCGTTCGACGCCGTGATGACCGGGTGGGGCAGCGAGTTCTACGACGCCGCGCTGCTCGGAGAGAATCCCCGCTTGAAACTGATCGCCCACACGGGCGGCACGGTCGGCAATCTGCTCGACGCTTCGGTCTACGACGTCGGGGTGCGCGTGCTGACCGAGAACCAGATCTACGCCGAATCGGTCGCGGAGGGCACCATCGCCTTCCTGCTCGCGGCGCAGAGAAGTATCCCCGACTACGTCCGGATCGTCCGGGAGGGCGGCTGGAAGGACGACTTTAATCCCTTCGGCTCGTGGTGCTCGCTGATGGACGCGAAGGTGGGGCTCGTCGGCTTCGGCACCATCACCCGCTACCTGATCCCGCTGCTCCACGCGTTCCGCTGCGACATCCGGCTGTTCTCGCATCACGCCCCGGACGAGGCGTACCGCAAACAGTACGGGATCACGATGATGGAACTCGACGACCTGTTCGCGGAATGCGATATCGTCTCGATCCACTCCGCTCTGAACGCGGAGAACCGGGCGCTGATCGGCGCGGAGCAACTCTCGAAGATGAAGGACGGGGCGCTCCTGCTCAACACCTCGCGCGGCGCGGTGATCGAGGAGGCGGCTCTGCTCGACGAGGCGAAGCGCGGACGCATCCGCATCATGCTCGACGTTTTCCACCAGGAACCCCTGGCAAAGGACAGCCCGCTGCGCACCCTCCCGAACGTCTACTGCATCCCCCACATGGGCGGACCCACGATGGACCGCCGGGGATACGGAACGATGGAGCTGGCGAAACAGATGGTGCGTTTCTTCGACGGGGAGACCGATCTGCCGCTGGAGATCTCCCGCGACGTCTCGTCTCGCATGACCAAAATGTAAGGGGAACGAAATGAAAACCACGCTCGGATTCAGTACCATCGCCTGCCCGGACCTCCCGTGGCGGGAAGTGTTGTCGGTCGGAGCCGACGCCGGGATGAAGGCGGTCGAGATACGGCTTGACCGCGAGGACCGTCCCTTCGGGCTCTCCGACGCGGAACTCCCCGAACTGGCGGCGGCGCTCAAAGAGAACGGGCTTGCCGTTTCCGATATCGGGATGGGGCTGGCGCTGACCGATTACCGCCCGGATCTGAACGAAAAACTGACCCCCGTCTTCGAGCGGGCGGCTGCGATCGGGGCGAAGGGCGTGCGCGTCTTTCTCGGCCATTCGGCGCTCCGCGTGCCGGAGGGGAAGACCGAGAACGAGGAGGGGATCATCCGCTCGATCAGAGACGCCGCGCGGGTCGCGGAACGCTATCCCGCCGACCTCTGGATCGAGACCCACGGCACCTATTCGCGGGCGAAAGACGTGATGCGGGCGGTGAACGCCGCGGGCAGCGATTCGGTCCGGGTGATCTGGGATATCTTCCATTCGTACGAGCACGGGGAGCCGGTCGAGGAGTCCGACGCGTATCTCGGGGACAAGACCGTTCACGTCCATATCAAGGACGGCGTGAAAAAGAAGGACGATCCCGACGGCGGGATGATCTATACCAAGGTCGGGGAGGGCGAGGTCCCGCTTCGCCGCTCGCTCGAACTGCTCGAAAAGCGCGGCTACAACGGCGTGCTGTCTCTCGAATGGGAGAATATGTGGCGCCCCGAACTGCGCACGGTCTACCCGAATCTCTCGTCGATCCTCGCGGCGTACCGGGCGTGGTTCGACGCGGTAAAGATACCGGAAATTTGACAAACAAAGAAAAAGAATATATAATATAGGCGCGGGCGCAAAGGAATGCCCGCGCCCGCTTTTCGGACGGCGGGACGAAAGGAAGATATGAAGAACGGGAAAGAATACCGTTTTTACGGTTGGGAGACGGCAGACCTGCGGGACGCCCGGGGGCTGACGCCGCGGGACTACTACGACCTGCTCTCGCGCGTGTGGTGCCGAAAGACCTGCGCGAGCCGGATGCGGGACGAATGGTCGGAAGATAACAAGACCCTGGGGCAATGCACGATCACAGCCTTCCTTATGCAGGATATTTACGGCGGAAAAGTGTACGGCGTGCCGCTCCCCGACGGGAATTACCATTGTTTCAACGCCGTCGGGGGTCGCGTATTCGACCTGACGAGCGAACAGTTCCAAACGCCGCTCGATTATCGCGATTGCCCCGAGCAGTTCCGCGAGACGCACCTCGGGATAGAGGAAAAACGGCTCCGCTACGAAGAACTGAAACGCAAATTGGCGGCGATCCTGCCGCCGGACAAACGGGAGGGAAACGAAATGGAAGAACAGATCGTCACCGTGAAGATCAAAACCAAAGGAGAGAAGTGCGAGATGTCGGACGCCGAGATCAGGGATTGGTACGCGTCGCATATCGCGAAACTCTTCGACCCCGCCTACGGCACGCCCGAGATCGAGGTCAAACTCGAACGCATCGAGAAATAACGCCGGGAGGACGCTCCCGCGGGGAGAACGGATATGAAACGAAACCGCACGAAGAAAGCCGTGGGGATCGCCGCGTTTGCCGCGGGGGTCCTCGCCGTCGTCTTTGCGGGGGACGGGGCGCTCGTTCTTGCCCGAGAAGAACAGGAAGGACAAAAAGATGGAATACCGGATCTATAACGGAGTCGGCTATCTGCGGCTCGACCGCGGCGACCTTGTGATCGCGTCGGTCCTCGACTTCTGCCGCACCGAAAAAATCGCGTCCGCGGTTTTTTCGGGGCTCGGGGGCTGCGACCTTGCGGAGATCAAGACCTTCGATCCCGAAAACAAAACCTACGGGAGCAGAACGCTCTCGGGGATGCTCGAACTCGTCTCGCTTTGGGGCGACGTGACGGGCGACGGGAACGGGGGGCTCGCGCAGCATACGCACGCCCTGTTCTGCTCCGTTGAAAACGGAAGGCACGAAACGGCGGGAGGGCATCTCGGGGAGGCGCGGGTGCTCGTCACCGCGGAGATCGAGGTCCGTCCGGTCGTCGGGGGTGCGATCTCGAGAAAAACCGATCCCGTGTGGGGAACGAAGATCTGGGATCTCGGAAACTGATCCGAAAAAGGAGGCGCTATGGCGCGGTATCTTGTGACCGGGGCGAACGGCGGGATGGGCAGAGCGATCTGCCGCCTGCTCTTTGAACGCGGCGATCAGCCGATCGGGATCGACCTCAAAAAAGCGGACGAGGGGACCCCGTGGAACGTGATCGAGGCGGACGTGACCGACCCCGTCTCGCTCGAACTTGCGATCGGATCGGCGGGGGAAGGCGGGCTTGACGGCGTGATCCACGCGGCGGGGCTCTACGACCTCGATTCGCTCGTCGAAATGGACGAGGAACGCTTTCTCCGCATTTTCAACGTCAATCTGTTCGGGGCGTACCGGGTCAACCGGCTCGCGCTCCCGTACTTCAATCCCGGCGCGCGGGTGGTGATCGTCACGAGCGAACTCGCCCCGCTCGATCCCTTGCCCTTCACCGGGATCTACGCGATCACCAAGGCGGCGCTCGACCGCTACGCCGACGCGCTCCGGATGGAACTGCAGCTGCTCGGCTATCCCGTCGTCGCGATCCGTCCGGGGGCGGTCGATACCGGGATGCTCCCCTGTTCGACCGCGGCGCTCGACCGTTTCTGCGATTCGACCAAACTCTATCCCGTCAACGCCGCGAGATTCAAAAAGATCGTCGAGCGGGTCGAAGCCCGGAAGGTCCCGCCCGAGAAACTCGCGAAAACGGTGCTGCGGGCGCTTGTGAAGAAGAGACCGAAGCCGGTCTACCGTCTCAACCGCAACCCGTGGCTCCGTCTGCTCGGGATTCTGCCGAAACGGATGCAGCTCCGGATCATACGCCGCGTGCTGAAGTAATCTTTGAAAAACGACGTCGGAGGGTATACTATGAATCGCTTGACCAAAAAGAGCGCGATCCTCGTGATCGTCGCCGGCGTCCTGTTCCTTGCCGTCTCGGTCTTCGTCTGGGTCAGGACGGTGCGGTACCGCGGAGAGGGCGTCCGCGCCGACGCCGAGATCGTCAGGATCGAGACCACCTATTTCGACGACGACACCGACCACACCGTGACGGTGCGCTTCGAAACGGCGGAGGGGGAGGAGATCACGGGGGAACTCGACGCCTATCAGTCGGGTTTTTACGAGGGAAAGATCGTTCCCGTCCTCTATCTGCCGGACGATCCGCACAAGTTCACTTACGCGAAAAACGGGCTGCTGCTCCCCCTGATCTTCGGCGGGGCGGGCGTGCTTCTTTCGGGGTTCGGGATCTACGGTCTTGTCCGGCGGGAGCGCGGGTACGACGACGGAACCGACTACCCGTCCGACGGCGCGGAGAACGGCTGATCCCGTCGCGGGGGGTTGCATTTTTCCGAAAAACGTGCTATAATGACATAATGTTGTAATCAAAGCAGAGACTCCCAATACCGACCCGATGGCGAACCTTAAAAAAACTGCAATAAAATATTAAGGAAGAGCAATCATGAAGAGGGACAAGACGACGGGTGGGATCCGGCTCCGTCTGATGAACTACATCCTGGGCGGGCTGACGCTCGGGATCGCCGTTCTGATGCTGGTGACGACTTTCCTCGCGATCTCGGGATATAATTCGCTCCGTCGCACCTCGGAGGCGTTTTTGGAATGCCGCGAGGGCGCCGAGGAGATCCAGAACGCGTCGGATTATCTGACCGAACACGTCCGCTATTACGTCGGTTCGGGGATGCGGCAGTATCTCGACCTGTATTTCGAGGAAGCGGACGTAACGCAGCGCAGGGAAAAGGGTCTTGCCACGCTTGAAAAGCATTTCGCCGGGACCGATCTCTACGACGCGCTCGAGCGAGCGGTGAACGGGTCCAAAGAACTGATGAAGGTCGAGTATCACGCGATGCGCCTGCGGCTCGAGACGCTGGACGGCGAGGACCTCTCGCAATATCCCGGCGTGATCCGAGACGTGGTCCTGCCCGAAAACGAGCTTGCGATGACGAGAGAGGAACAGATGGATCAGTCGCGCAAACTGGTCTACGATCTCCCCTACGAAGAAACGAAAGCCGAGATCACGAGTCAGGTCAACCGGTGTCTCGAAGGGCTTGAAGACCATCTGCAGGAGAAGCAGGCGAACCAGGCGAAACAACTGCGCACGCTGGTCGTTCTCGAACAGATCCTGATCATTCTGATCATCGCGGCGGTGGCGCTGCTGGTCGTTCTGACTTCGCTTCTGGTCTTCCATCCTCTGATCCGCGCCGAGCGGCTGGTCCGCTCCGAACAGCCCATCCCGCCGGGAGGCGGCGCCTACGAATACCGCTTCTTCGCCGCGACCTACAACCGGATGTTCGAAGCCAGCAAAGAGAGCAAGGAACGGCTCGCGTTCAAGGCGTCGCACGACTATCTCACCGGCATCTTCAACCGCAGCGGGCTGGACCGGTATCTGGACAGCGCGGCGGCGGGGCAGAACGCTCTGGTGCTGGTCGACCTGGACGGATTCAAGAAGATCAACGACACCTACGGCCACGACGCGGGCGACCGGATCCTTCGGAAACTCTCCGAGATACTGTCCGCATCCTTCCGTTCCGACGACCGGATCAGCCGGATCGGCGGCGACGAGTTCGCCGTCATTATGTGGAACGCCGGCGTCGAGAGCAGCGCGATGATCCGTGAAAAGATCGCCGCCGTCAACGCCGAGATGCGCGCTTCCTCCGACGAGATCCCGTCTGCGTCGATCAGCGTGGGCGTCGCCTTCGGCGGAGAGGGGAACGGACGCGATCTGTTCCGATACGCAGACCGTGAACTCTATCGGGTCAAACGTTCGGGCGGCTGCGGGATCTCGATCCGCGACGGCTCGCAGGACGAGGGCGGCGCAAACGAAGGTCTTCCCGAAGAAGAGATCGACAAATAACCTTTTCCCGGCGGAAAAACCGCCGGGAAGTTTTTTATTCCGGCGGATGATTATTTATGCGGAATATTCGCGATTCCTGTATAAAGCGGGTCGCTCTCCGCGGAGCGGAACGCGGCGGCGGAGCGCCCCGGCGAGCGCCCGGATCCGTCCGCCTGCCGGTCTGGGAGACTGCGCGGAGGCGCCGAAAACGCATAATTATCCGTCAACCTATACAAAAACCGTGCGGCGGGACTTGTCCGAAACTGGGCAAAGGGCAGAAAATCACGCATTTTTGCAAAAAGGGGTTGCAATCGTCTGCAAGATGGTGTATAATTATTCACGTCAAACAGGATCGGTGCAAAAAAACTGCCGATCGCGACAAAAGAAAGGATTTGATATTATGAAGAAACTGCTTTCATTCGCGCTTGCCGTCCTGATGGTTCTGGTTTGTGTTTTCGCCTTCACCTCCTGCGGGAAGAAGGGAAAGACGCTCGACGAAGTGAAGAAGGCGGGCGAACTCGTCGTCGCCACCTCCCCCGATTTCGAGCCGTTTGAGTTCCTCGACGGTGAAACGGTCGTCGGGATCGAGGTCGAGATCCTCGAGAAGATCTGCGAGAAGCTCGGCGTGAAGCTGACCCTGAAGCAGATGGACTTCGATTCGGTGCTTCCCGGCGTGACCGCGGGTAAGTTCGACTGCGGTATGTCCGGCATCACCGTGACCGAGTCGCGTCAGAAGAATATGCTCTTCACCGATCCCTACTGCCTCGCGGCGCAGGCGATCGTCGTGAAGGCGGGCAGCGCCGTCCAGAGCAAGGCGGACCTCTCCGGCAAGAAGGTCTCGGCGCAGTCCGGCACCACCGCGGAAGAGTTCTGCATGGGTAACGGCTACGAAGTTCTGGCGTTTACCGCCAACAGCGACGCGGAACAGGCGCTCCTGAACGGCAACGTCGACGCGTGGGTCATCGACGACCTGACCGCCGCCGCGATGGTGAAGGAATACAACGAGGGGAAAGCCGACAGCGAGAAGCTGGTCATCCTCTCCGAGGCGATGACCACCGAGCCCTACGCCTTCGCGTTCGCCTTCGGCAGCGAGACCCTCGTCGAAGAGATCAACAAGATCGTGAAAGGGCTGCTGGACGACGGCACGATCGCGGGGCTGTTCGCCAAGTACGAAGCTCCGTACACCGCTCCTTCGAGCGCGAAGTAAGCGTACCTCTTTGCCCGGGAAAGGGTCCTTGCCGATTCTCGGCGGACCCTTTCTTCTGCTTTTTTGATATGAACGAAAGGAATCGTTTTTCCGAATGAGTTGGTTTGAAAAACTCCACGAGACCTTCATCGCGTCGGGACACTATAAGCTGATCCTGAACGGCTTTAAAAACACGATCATCATCACGCTCGGCGCGCTTCTGATCGGGGTCGTGATCGGGTCGGTGATCGCGATCGCCAAATACTTCTCCGAGGGCGTGCCCTCGATGAAAGCGGTGGAAGTGATCTGCGACTTTTACGTCACGGTCATCCGCGGGATCCCGGTGGTCGTTCTGCTCCTGATCTTCTATTTTATCGTGATGACCGGCGCCGAGGGCGTTCCGGTCGCGATCCTGACCTTCGGCATCAACTCGGGCGCCTATATGGCGGAGGTGGTGCGAAGCGGGATCAACGCGGTGGATAAGGGACAGATGGAGGCGGGGCGCAGTCTCGGTCTTTCCAAACTGCAGGCGATGCGGAAGATCGTCTTTCCGCAGGCGATCCGCAACATCCTGCCCGCCATCGGCAACGAGATGATCGCGCTGCTGAAAGAGACCTCGGTCGCCGGCTACGTCGCGGTGATCGATCTGACCCGCGCGGGCAACCTCGTCCGCAACAACACCTTCGACGCGATCAACCCGCTGATGCTGGTCGCGCTGGTCTATCTGGTCCTGGTCGTGGGGCTGACGCGGCTGCTCAAAGTCTTTGAAAGGAAACTGGCGAAAAGTGATAAACGCAACTGATAAAAGCGGACTGCCGGACGGCGTGAACAACGCGGCGTTCGATTGGACGGAAAAACTGATCACCGTGACGGGACTTGAAAAACGGTTCGGCGGCGTTCCGGTCCTCTGCGGGATCGACGTCGAGATCGACCGCGGGGACGTCATCTGCGTCATCGGTCCGTCGGGATCCGGGAAATCGACCTTTCTCCGCTGCCTGAATCTGCTCGAAAAACCGAACGGCGGCTCGATCGTCTTCGAGGGCGACGAGCTGACCGACAAGAAGACCGACGTCAACCGGCACCGCCAGAAGATGGGGATGGTGTTCCAGCAGTTCAACCTGTTCCCGCACATGACGGTGCTCGAAAATCTGACCTGCGCGCCGGTGATGCTTAAAAAGTTCACCAAAGACGAGGCGGAAGAGAAGGCGATGACTCTGCTTGCCAGAGTCGGGCTTGCCGACCGCGCCGCGTCCTATCCCAACCAGCTCTCGGGCGGACAGAAACAGCGCGTGGCGATCGTCCGCGCCCTCTGTATGGAGCCCGACGTGATGCTCTTCGACGAGCCGACCTCCGCCCTCGACCCCGAAATGGTCGGGGAGGTGCTCGACGTGATGAAGGAGCTTGCCGAGAGCGGGATGACTATGGTGGTCGTGACCCACGAAATGGGCTTTGCCCGCGAGGTCTCGAACCGCGTCATCTTCCTCGACGAGGGCGTGATCGCGGAAGAGGGGACCCCCGCCGAGGTCTTCGGCGATCCCAAGAGCGAACGGCTGAAGTCGTTCCTTTCCAAAGTTCTGTAAGCGAGGTAATAACCGTGGCAAATATCAATCTGAAGGGCAGGGATTTTCTCAAACTGCTCGACTTTACCCCCGACGAGATCGAATACCTGCTCGATCTGGCGGCGGATCTGAAAGCAAAGAAAAAGGCGGGGATCCCCCACGCGACGCACCAGGGCAAAAACGTCGCCCTGATCTTCGAGAAGACCTCGACCCGGACGCGCTGCTCGTTCGAAGTGGCGGCGCGCGACCTCGGGATGGGCGCGACCTATCTCGATCCGTCGGGATCGCAGATCGGACGCAAGGAGAGCATCGCCGATACCGCCCGGGTGCTCGGGAGCATGTTCGACGGCATCGAGTACCGCGGATTCGGTCAGGAGATCGTCGAAACGCTGGCGAAATACGCGCCCGTCCCGGTCTGGAACGGGCTGACCGACGAGTTCCACCCGACGCAGATCCTCGCCGACTTCCTGACCATTCGGGAGCATTTCGGAACGCTCAAAGGCAAAAAGCTCGTCTACTACGGCGACGCCCGCTTCAATATGGGCAACTCGCTGATGGTCGGGTGCGCGAAGATGGGGCTCCATTTCGTCGCCTGCTCGCCCGAAGCCTACCGCCCCGCGTCTGATCTTGTCGATACCTGTAAAAAGATCGCCTCGGAGACCGGGGCGGAGATCGAATTCGAGAGCGACCCGATCAAGGCGGCGCAGGGCGCCGACGCGATCTACACCGACGTCTGGGTCTCGATGGGCGAGCCCGTCGAGGTCTGGGACGAACGCGTGAAGGCGCTCGCCCCCTACCAGGTGAACGCTTCGGTCATGGCGGCGGCGAAAAAGGACGCGATCTTCCTCCACTGCCTGCCCGCCTACCACGACAAGAACACCGCGATCGGTCGCGAAATGTGCCTACGCTTCCATCGCGACGCGATGGAAGTGACCGACGAGGTGTTCGAGAGCCCCGCGTCGCTCGTATTTGAGGAAGCGGAGAACCGGATGCACACCATCAAGGCGGTCATGGCGGCGACCCTGTAAAACCAAATCCGACATTTTAAAAACGGGACGAAAAAGACTATGCCGAAAGATACAAGCATCAAAAAAGTTCTGGTGATCGGCTCCGGCCCCATCGTGATCGGGCAGGCTGCCGAATTCGACTACGCGGGCGCGCAGGCGTGCCGCGTTCTGCGCGAGGAGAAGATCAACACGGTTCTGGTCAACTCCAACCCCGCGACCATCATGACCGACAAGCATCTGGCGGACGAGATCTACCTCGAGCCGCTGACGATCGAGTCGGTGAAACGGATCATCCTCCGCGAGAAGCCCGACGGACTGCTCGCGGGGCTCGGCGGGCAGACCGGGCTGACCCTCGCGATGCAGCTTGAAAAAGAGGGGTTCCTCAAGGCGGCGGGCGTGCGCCTGCTCGGTACCGACGTCGCGGCGATCGACCGCGCGGAGGACCGCGAGCTGTTCAAGGAAACGATGGAGAAGATCGGGCAGCCCTGCGTGCCCTCGGATATCGCGACGACGGTCGAGGAGTGCCTTGCGGTCGCGGAGAAGATCGGCTATCCCGTCATCGTCCGTCCCGCGTTTACTTTGGGCGGCACGGGCGGCGGCATCGCGGCGAACCCGGAAGAACTGGTCGATATCGCGGGTCCCGGGCTCGATCTGTCCCCCATCACGCAGGTCCTGATCGAAAAGTCCATCGCGGGATGGAAAGAGATCGAGTTCGAGACGATGCGCGACAATACCGGCGAGGCGGTCTCGGTCTGCTCGATGGAGAACGTCGACCCGGTCGGCGTGCACACGGGCGACTCGATCGTTGCGGCGCCCGCCTTGACTTTGACCGACAGAGAGTACGCCATGCTCCGGCAGGCGGCGCTCGATATCGTGACCGCGATCGGCGTGGTCGGCGGTTGTAACTGCCAATTCGCCCTGAAGCCCGACGGCAGCGAGTATGCCGTCATCGAGGTCAACCCGCGCGTTTCGCGGAGCTCCGCATTGGCGTCGAAAGCGACCGGCTACCCCATCGCGAAGGTGACGACCCGCCTCGCCCTCGGCTACACGCTGAAGGAGATCAAGAACCCGAAGACCGGGGATTCGCTCTCGGGATTCGAGCCGGCGGTCGACTATATCGTGGTCAAATATCCGAAGTTCCCGTTCGACAAGTTCGCCGGGATGAGCCGTAGGCTGGGTACGCAGATGAAGGCGACTGGCGAGGTCATGTCCATCGCGCCGACCTTCGAAGCCGCTCTGATGAAGGCGATCCGCGGCGCCGAGATCGGCGCCGACACGCTGAACCTCCCGCCGCTCGACGGCAGACCGGTTCTCGAACGGCTGGGCGACCAGGACGACCGGCGGCTGTTCACCGTGTTTGAAGCGATCAAAGCGGGCGTCTCGATCGACGAGATCTACCGCATCACTACGATCGATCCGTATTTCTTGAACAAGATCAAACGGCTCGCCGACTACGAGGAAAAGATCAAGGGCGGGCTGACCGATGCATATCTCAAAGAGGGCAAGGAACTCGGCTACACCGACAAGGCGCTCGAGCGGCTGTCGGGCACGAAACCGAAGAGCGAAACCCCCTTCGGCTACCGCATCGTCAAGACCTGCGCCTCGGTGTTCGGGACCGACAAACCCTATTTCTACTCGGTGCCGACGGTCGACGGATGCGAGGCGCGGAGTTTCAAGAAGTCGGGCAAACCGGTCATCCTCGTCCTCGGTTCGGGTCCGATCCGGATCGGGCAGGGGATCGAGTTCGACTATTCGTCGGTGCACTGCGTCTGGACCTTGAAGGAACTGGGTTACGACGTGGCGATCATCAACAACAATCCCGAGACGGTCTCGACCGACTACGACACCGCCGACCGTCTCTACTTCGAGCCGCTGACCCCCGAGGACGTGATGAACGTCATCCGGGCGGAGGACCCGATCGGGGTGGTCGTGGCGTTCGGCGGGCAGACTGCGATCAAGCTGACCGCGTTCCTCGACCGTATGGGCGTTACCATCCTCGGCACCTCGGCGGAGGGGATCGATATCGCGGAGGATCGCGAGCGCTTCGACCGTCTGCTTGAAAAGTTCTCGATCAAGCGGCCGCGCGGGATGGGCGTGCTGACCACCGAAGAGGCGCTTGCCGCGGCGGAAACGCTCGGCTATCCCGTTCTGCTCCGTCCGTCCTACGTCATCGGCGGGCAGAATATGACCATCGTGCATACCGCCGCCGAGGTCAAAAAGTATATGGCGCGGATCCTCTCCACCGGGATCGAGAACCCGGTGTTGGTCGACAAGTATATGATGGGTCCGGAGCTTGAGGTCGACGTGATCTCGGACGGCGAGAACGTCCTGATCCCCGGCATCATGCAGCACATCGAGCGGGCGGGCGTGCACAGCGGCGACTCGATCGCCGTCTACCCGCCGTATTCGGTGGACGACCGGATGATCCGGAAGATCGTCGAATGCTCCGAAAAGCTGGCGCTGGCGCTCGGGACCAAGGGGCTGGTCAACATCCAGTACC
>JAEEGL011120416.1_pt1 | contig 14894 bp, 15 predicted proteins | sample 9134231 | NCBI WGS metagenome assembly JAEEGL01 (sample SAMN16246548, study PRJNA631951) | gut metagenome | biome: gut microbiome; feature: rumen; material: fiber-attached | host: Bos | place: Iran: Karaj | collected 2018-10
AAAACGGAGTACCGCTTTTTTGATTTCGGATTTTATCTGCGGCGACTTTTCTCAGGCTCTGAGAATTGCAAGCCACAAACACGATTTGATGGCTCTCAACGTTTACGACCCGAAAGACATGCAACTTCCGGATGTCGGACTTGTCAGCATGATTGATGCCGAAACCGGTAAAAACATACTCGTAGATACTTCAAACGCTGCACTTAGAGCAGATTTTGAGAGACAAGCAAAACAACGGACTAAAAAAACGGAAGAAGTTTTCAAACACGCGGGGGTTGACTGCGCCGTTATCGCAGATGACGAAGATTATGTCCAACCGCTGATAAAACTTTTTAAATCAAGATAATGAAACTGAATTTTTTTATATTAGTTTTCTTATTTTTGACCTCTTACGGAGTTAAGGCTCAGACGGTTAAGGCAATACTTGATTCCAATATGGTTGAGTTTGGAAATCCGGTAAAACTTACCCTTATCGCTAACGTAACTTCGGGGCAGAAAACGTATTTTCCGAGTTTCAAAAACGGAAAAATCACAAACCGTTTGGAATTGATAACCGAATTGAAACCCGATACGGCAGTTTCTCAGGACAGAAAACAGGTAACTTTTACGCACACTTATTTGATTACCTCGTATAAGGATACTTCGCTTTATCTGCCTAAACTTCCGATAAGGGTAGGAGGGGACACTCTTTACACCGACTCTTTGAAACTGACTTTCACTTTGTTGCAAGGTGTTGATTCAACTTTTACGGCCGAAATCGACACCAACAAAACGATGAAGGTTTTTGACATTGTTCCCGTAAAAAACACGCCGTGGACTTTTGAAGAGTTTTGGGCAAGGTTTTCTAAACTGATTCTTATCTTGCTGATTGTCGCAGTTTTAGCCTCAATCGCAACTTATATGTATATCCGTTGGAAAAACAACAAGCCGATTATCCCGGTCTTAAAACCAAAAGAGCCTGCCGACAAGGTTGCTTTGCGTGAATTGTCAAAATTAAAAGAAGAAAAACTTTGGCAACAAGGCAGAACAAAAGAGTATTATTCGGTTTTAACGGAGATTTTAAAGCGTTACGTATCAGATCGTTATGGTAATTCTGTTATGGAAATGACCTCCGACGAGACGTTAAAAGCCTTGAAAAACAATCTTTCGGAAAAGGACGAATGTTATGAAGGCTTGAAGTTTATTTTCGGCATTGCGGATTTTGTGAAGTTTGCAAAACTCGAACCGCTGCCGGATGAAAACGACAATTCAATGAGTTGCGCTTTGAAATTCGTTGAAATGACCAAAAAAGTTCCCGCCGCAGAAGAAAACGGTGATGAAATTAAAAAGGTATAGAAATGTTTGAGTTTACACAATTTGCATATCCTAATCGCTTGTGGCTGCTGATAGTTTTGCCGCTTTTGGGGGTGTGGTATTTTTTCAAACTGAAAGGTTATAATCCCGCGTTGAAGTTTTCGACTTTGGAGGGTTTTGGCGCGGAAAGAATGACGTTTAGAAAATTTATCGCTTACGTTCCCCTTGTGCTTAACTTTTTTGTTATCGGACTGTTAATTGTTGCAATAGCAAGACCGCAGACTATGAGCGAAAACGAAAAAACCGAAAAAGAAGGAATCGACATTGTTTTGTCAATGGATATTTCCGGCTCTATGGAGGCGTGCGATTTTAAGCCGAACAGACTTGAAGCCGCTAAAAACGTTGCTTCTGAATTTATTCAGGCAAGAGAAAACGATAGAATGGGAATCGTGCTTTTTGCGGGCGAAAGTTTTACGCAATGTCCGCTCACAAGCGATCATCCGACACTTATAAACTTGATGTCGCAAGTAAAAAACGGCATTATAGAAGACGGTACAGCCATCGGTCTCGGACTTGCTAACGCTGTTGCCAGAATCAAAAACAGTAGTGCAAAAAGCAAGGTGATTATTCTTCTTACCGACGGTATGAATAACTGCGGCGAAATAGAACCTATTACGGCGGCTGAAATTGCTGCAAACTACGGAATCCGCGTTTATACAATCGGAGTCGGCACCAACGGCGAAGCACCTTACCCGATGGTAGATGCTTGGGGACGAAAATTTTATCAGAATGTCCCCGTAGAAATTGATGAATCTACGCTTTCTAAAATCTCGCAAATCACTGATGGAAAATATTTTCGTGCAACTAACAATCAGACCTTGAAGGACATCTACTCTCAAATTGACAAACTCGAAAAAACTAAAATGGAGTCGATGACCATCAGTCATGTTAACGAAAAATTTTATCCGTTTTTGGTTTTGGCGTTTTTGTTGTTAATTTTGAAAATAATTTTGCGGTATACTTTTGGTCGTATTTTACCATAAAAGAAAATGGACATACAGTTTGCAAATAAAGAATTTTTGTATTTTTTGCTTGTGATACCGGTTTTTGCGGCGTTGTTTTTTCTGCACCTTAACCGTAGAAAAAAAGCCATGGAGAAAATTGGTTCGCGCAAGGTGATTTTGCCTTTGATGGAGGAATATTCGTCAAGTCGTCCGATTGTGCGTGCGGCATTTTTGCTTTTGGCGTTAACTTTTATGATTATCGCCGTGGCAAGGCCGAGAATGGGTACAAAACTCAAAGAAGTATCCTCAGAAGGTTCCGAAATAATGATTTGTCTTGACATCAGCAATTCGATGCGGGCAACGGATATGTATCCGTCAAGGCTTGAAAACACAAAAAACGCAATTTCGAGTCTTGTAAAAAAATTGGTAAACGACAAGGTCGGTCTTATAATTTTTGCAGGAACGGCTTTTGTTCAAGTGCCTCTTACTCAGGACTTAAAAGCGACAGATATTTTTGTTCAATCGGTCAGTTGCGATATGATTTCAGAGCAAGGAACGGCCTTGGGCGCAGCGTTGGATTTGGCATTGAAATCTTTCAATTATGACAATGACATGGCAAAAGCGGTGATTCTTATTTCGGACGGCGAAAATCATGAAGCCGAACCCGACCCGATGAAACTTGCTTCACAATGTGCTGAAAAAGGCGTTACGGTTCACGTTATCGGTACGGGAGATGTGCGAGGCGTTCCGATTCCAAAGCGCGACGGCTCTAATGATTACATAAAAGATAATAACGGAAACGTTGTGGTTTCAAAACTCGACGAGGCGTCGTTGCAGAAAATAGCAGAGATTGGCGGCGGCGTTTATGTCCGCGCAACCAACGGAAACTCAGGCTTCAACACCGTTTACGACCATATTTCCAAAATGAAAAAAGGCGAGTACACCTCGTTTGCGGAATATGACGAAAAATTCAGCATTCCGGCTTTTGTTGCGCTTGTTTTCTTTTTGGCTTATTGTCTGACACTTAACCGTAAAAACCGTTGGATTAAAAAGTTAGGAATTTTTGAGAAATGAAACGTTTATTAATTATATTATTCTGTCTTTCTCCGGTACTGGCTTTGGCTCAAAGCGAAAAACCATACATCAGAGAGGGAAACGATTATTACAAGGAGTTGAAGTTTGAGGACGCGGAAGTTCAGTATCAGAAAGGCGTCAACGAAAATTCGTCTTCTTATGAGGCGGCGTTCAATCTCTCGAACGCGCTTTACAAGCAGGGCAAGTTTGACAAGGCAAAAGAGCAACTCGTAAAACTTGCAAAATCCCAGACCGATCCTAAAAAAACAGCCGAATGTTATTACAACCTCGGCAACACGGATTTGGGACTCTGTGAGCAGTTGCTCGGCAAACAGGACATGCAGAATGCAATGAAGGCGGCAGAAAACGCTTTGGCGGATTACAAAAATTCGCTCAAAAGCAATCCTTACGACAAAAAGACAAAGTACAATTATCTTTACACCGAAAAGTTGATTGAGATGCTCAAAAACAATCAGCAGCCTCCTCAGCAAAATCAGCAAAATAAACAAGACCAGCAGCAGAATGAGGACAATCAGAATCAGGATAATCAAAACAAGGACGGCGATGCCGACCATGACGGTATTCCCGACAGCACAGAAAAAGGCGAAAACCAAGACCAGCCCCGCGACACAGACGGAGACGGCATTCCCGACTACCGCGACCCTGATTCTGACGACGACGGTATTCCCGACAACGTAGAGGCGGGAGAAGACCCGAAAAATCCCAAGGATACCGACCAGGACGGCACGCCCGACTACCGCGACAACGACTCCGACAACGACGGTACGCCCGACTCGGAGCAGGCGAGAATAATTCCTCAGGATATGGCTGAAAGAATTTTGGAGGCAATTAACAAGGCTGACGAAAAAGTTCAGCAGAAAGTAAAGGATGAGAAAAACGCAAAAGGCTCAGTAAAACACGAGAAACAATGGTAAAAATGAAAAAAATATTATTAAGTTTGTTGTTTTTGACGGCAGTTTTATCGTTAAAGGCGCAGGATTTTGAGATTACGTTGAACGCTCCGACACAGGTTCAGGCTGGTTCGCCGTTCAGGTTGGAGGTCTCGGTCAACGCTCAAAACGCCGATTTGCCGCAGCCGGACTTGAAAAATTTTCAAGTTTTGGGACGGTCAACATCTTCGAGTATGTCGTTTGTTAACGGTGATATGAGTGTTAAACGCAGTATAATTTACACGTTAATCGCCGAAAAAACAGGTACTTTTACGATTCCGGCGGTTACGGTAAGTTATAAAGGCAAAAACTACAATTCCAATTCTCTTACGATTAATGTTTCGGGCAGCGACGTTCAGCAACAGGGCGGCGGTCAGGGTTCTCAGCAAAATGCCGAAGCCGATAGTCCTGCACCGCAAAACGCTTCGGGCAACCTTTTTGTAGACATCAACTGCTCCAAAAAAGAGGTTTTTGTAGGTGAGCAGGTGATAATTTCGGCGAGCGTGTATTCGAGGTACAACATTTCGGGAGTCGAAGACGTTAAAACGCCGGGATTCAAGGGCTTTTGGGTTCAGGATATTTTCAACCCGAAAAACATAACCTTTGACCGCAAATACATCGGAAACAAAGAATATCTTTATACGCTCTGGCAAAAAAAGGCGTTGTTTGCGCAAAAAACCGGAACTTTGGAAATTGAGCCGTATGACATAACTTTCATCGTCTCTGACGGCTGGGGATTCAACCGCTCCAAAATGTCTGCAAAAAGCAAAACCGTAAAAATCAATGTCAAACCCCTTCCTGCGGGCAAGCCTGACGGTTTCGGCGGCGCGGTAGGAAATTTTACGGTGTCAATTTCGTCGGACAAAACAGAACTCAACCTCGACGAGCCGATGACGGTAAAAGTTACCGTTCAGGGTTCGGGAAACTTTAAACTGTTTGAGACTCCGAAAGTGGAATTTCCGTCGGCGTTTGAAAAATTTGAGCCGAAAAGTCAGGAAAACATCTCCGCCAACAACAACGGCATTTCCGGCACAAAAACGTTCAGTTACATGGTGATTGCGCGTCAAAACGGCGAATTTGAAATTCCGGGCGTCAACTTTTCATTCTTTGACCCTGCGTCAAAATCGTACAAAACGGTCAGCACAAAACCCCTGAACATCACCGTCAAAGGCGAAAGGGATTCCACTTCGGCGGCTGTCAGCACGGTTATGAAATCCGATGTTGAGAATCTTGGTTCGGACATCAAATTCATCAAAACGAATTTCAGCCTTGGAAATTCAAACAAAAAATTCTTCAACTCGTTTGAATTCTGGCTCATAATAATTCTGCTGTTTGCGCTGTTTGCGGCTGTGATTTTGTGGCGTCTGCAACAGATTAAAAACAATGCCGATGTTATCGGAACCAAAAACCGCAGGGCAGGAAAAACCTCGCGCAAACGCTTGAAAAAAGCCGCTGAATTTTTGAAACAAAACAAAAAAGACGAGTTTTACGTTGAAATTCTTTCCGCGCTCTGGGGCTATCTTTCCGACAAACTTGCGATTCCGGCGTCGGATTTGTCAAGGGAAAACGTCAGCGAAAAATTTGCGGAAAAAGGCATAAATGAGGAAGTTTCAAACCAAGTAATCGAGGTTTTGGATACGTGCGAGTTTGAGCATTACGCTCCCGAAACCATGTCAAAACCGATGGACGAGGTTTACGCTATGGCAGCGCAGGCAATTGAAACTTTGGAAGTTACGATTAAATAATTTAAGGATTATGAATTGTAAAAAATTAATTATATTATTGATTTTGACGGTTTTGGGTCTAAAAAATTACGCTCAGAACCAGGACGCCGAGGCTCTTTTGAAGAAAGCCAACGACGAATATCAAAACAAGGATTACGTTTTGGCGGCGCAGTTGTACGAGCAACTTTTGAGTCAGGGTTATGTGGCTGAGGAGTTGAACTTCAACCTCGGCAACGCCTATTATAAAAGCGAAAACTACGCTCTCGCGATTTTGAATTACGAGCGTGCGATAAAGCAAAATCCCGATTTTGAGGACGCCAAAACGAATTTGAAATTTGCGAACCTTCATTTAAGGGACAAAATAGCCTCGATTCCGGAGTCAAACATTTCGGCGGTTTTCAACTTTTTTGTCAAGAAAGTGAGCCTTAATGTCTGGGCGGGTTTTACGCTTGCGTTTTTGATTATCGGTTTGGGATTGTTTCTGTGGTACTTTTTCACGGAGGATTACAAACTTAAAAAATTTGCGTTTTCGTTCGGAGCGGTGTTTGTGATTTTATCGTGTCTGACGCTTTGCGGCGGTTTTTATGCCGAGGGCGAAAATGCTGAAAGCACCGAGGCTGTGATAATTTCGCCGGTGGTAACGGCAAAAAGTTCACCTGACGATTCGGGAACGGATTTGTTCAGGGTTCACGAAGGCTTGAAAGTTTCGATTAAAGACAAGTCAGCCGACTGGATTGAAATCAGAATTTCTGACGGCAGATCCGGCTGGGTGAAAATGTCAATGTTGGAAAAAATATAAACGTCAAAAAATGTAAACTATATGGCAACAGCAGTTACATTCAACCACAATCCGGAAGTCGGTCTTTATTGGAATCTGCTTAAAGGTTTGAGTGCTTCGGTGAAAACCGAACTCGTAAATCTTTTACAAGGTTCTCTAAAAACTGACAAGGCGGATAATGCAGCCCGAAAACAGCAAAAAGACTATTATGAAATTTTGGATAAGTTTTTGACTTACAGCAAATACACAGAGAAATGGGACGGAGAAAACGCCGTTCCGCTTACTGAAAAAGTCAAAAATAATTTTTCGCTGTTGCTGAACAAAATTGATAAAAAATTGTTGGCTGGCATGACCATTTTCCCCGAAATTAACGGCACTTTGCTTATTGATTCAACAATAAAAGAGGCGGGAATTTGTTTGGGCAATGATACATTTTCGTACTATATCACAGAAAATGACGAAGTTTCAGGGCAGGATAACATTCCGTTTTCCGTAAAAAAATTGATTGATACAATAAAAAAAATTAACGCTGAAAAATGACTCAAATATCTGACATTGAAAATGTTGTGAGGATAATTTTTCCCTCGACGATGATGAGAGACGGAGAACTGCTGCCCTCAGCCTTTAATTTGAGGGAATTGAAAGACGGTTCTGAAAAATGTATTTCCGTTTTCCGCAGATTTCATGTCAGTTTTGAGGACGATATAAAAAAATTTGACCGTAACAGAAATTTGCCCTGCTGTGTTTTAAATGTCGGTGATATAATCACTATAAATCTGAAAATCAATAATATAACAGTAAAATATACTGTTGACGAAGCCAATTCTGATATTTATCCCTCGCATTGCGGAATTTTTATAAAAATAAACGGCATACCGCTCGAAGGCAGCGGAAAAAAGGTTTTTGAATTGTTGCAAATAGGAGAGTCAGCAAGTTTTATTTCCTTGGCAATAAGACGGCGTTTAGTCGATATTGCAAAACGCAAAATAACAAGCGTGATGTATCTTTTTTGAAAAAAAATCTAAAAATTAAGAAAGTTTTTATTACCTTTGCGGTTGAAAAAAATAGCGAAAATTATATGGCAAAAAATACGGAAATTCTTGAAACACTGTTTCAAAGACATTTCGGCAAAAAAGCCGACAAAATAGACAAACTGCCCGAATCGGGGTCAAACCGCGAATATTATTACATGGCGCATCTGGCTGAGGACGGCTGCGAATGTATCGGCACTATCGGAAAAGAATACAAAGAAAATCTTGCGTTTATAAGTTTTTCAAAGTCGTTTCTCTCGCAAAATATGCCCGTGCCTGAGGTTTTGGAAGTCTCAGACGACAATCTCGCGTACATTCAGACGTATATAAAAGGTGTCTCGCTTTTCGAGTATTTGGAAAATCACCGTCAGGGCGACTATTCGCCTGATGCCCAGACCGTTGAATATTACAAAAAAGTGCTGGAATTTTTGCCGAAATTTCAGGTGAAATACAGCACCGCGCTTGACTATTCAAAATGTTATCCCAGAAAAAAGTTTGACGCTCAGTCAATTATGTGGGATTTGAATTATTTCAAATATTACTTTTTGAAAACCACCCACACGGTTTTTGACGAACAGGATTTGGAAAAGGATTTTATGACCCTGACCAATTATATCCGCACAGCCGGCTCTGACTATTTTATGTACAGGGACTTTCAGTCAAGAAACATAATCATCCGTGAAGACGGCAAACCGTATTTTATTGATTTTCAAGGCGGAAGAAAAGGTCCGTTGCAGTATGACGTAGCCTCGCTGCTCTATGACGCAAAGGCGTGTCTGAGCCCCGAATTAAGGGACGAACTTTTGGATTTTTATCTTTCGGAACTCAAAAAATACATCGAAGTCAACGAAGAACAGTTCAAAAAAGCGTTTTATGCGGTGGTTTTGATAAGGATTTTGCAGGCGTTCGGAAGTTACGGTTACAGGGGCTTTTTGGAGCAGAAACCGCACTTTTTGGCAAGCATTCCGCCCGCGCTTCAAAACGTCCGTTATCTGATTGACAACCACAAACTTGACATCAAAATTCCGCAAATAAGAAAATGTCTTTTGGCGCTGATGGAAAACCAGGAACTTTTGGGCGGCAGCACAGAGGAAACCGTTTTGACTGTTAAGGTGCAGAGTTTTTCTTACCGCAGAGGCATTCCGTACGACCCGACCGGCAACGGCGGAGGCTTTGTCTTTGACTGCCGCGCCATTCACAACCCCGGACGTTACGAAAAATACAAGGAACTCAACGGCAAAAGTCCCGAAGTTATAGAGTTTTTCTCGCACGAGCCGCAACTGACCGAATTTTTGGATTTGACGCAAAAAACGGTCGCTTTGGCGGTAAAAAAATACATTCAGCGGGGTTACGAGAATTTGTCGGTGAATTTCGGCTGCACCGGCGGACAGCACCGGAGCGTATACTGCGCGGAAAAAACGGCGGAGTTTTTGCGGGAAAAATTTCCCTCTATCAATGTCGTTATCAAACATTTGGAACAGGAAAAATAAATTTCTGATTCAAGAGACAGTATTTAACTCGCTGATAATCAGATTGAAAATAAAATAGTAAAAAAAAAGCAAAAAAAATTTGCTTAATTGAATAAAATTTACTTATTTTGCAACCTGAAACTAAAAGAATAACAAGAAAAAAATCATATAGTAAAATGTCACGTATTTGCGAAATTACAGGTAAGAAGTTGCAGAGGGGAAACAACGTTTCTCACTCGCACAGAAAAACGAAGAAGGCTTTTATGCCGAACTTGCACGTTAAAAAATTCTATTTGGAAGAGGAAGACCGTTGGGTAACGTTAAAAGTTTCTGCCTCTGCCATCCGTACAATCAGTAAAAATGGTCTCAAAGCCGCTATCGAAGAGGCTGCTAAAAAAGGCTATTTGGTTTATTAATCACTAAAAAAAAGAAAAGGAATAGAAAATGGCAAAGAATAAAAACAGAGTTCAGGTAATATTGGAATGTACCGAACAGAAAGAGTCAGGAGTTCCGGGAATGTCGCGTTATATAACGACCAAAAACAAAAAGAACACGACACAGCGTCTCGAACTTAAAAAGTACAACCCGTACTTGAAGAAATATACCATTCATCGTGAAATTAAGTAAAAACTAATAGAAAATGGCAAAGAAAGTAGTCGCAACCCTTAAAAAGGAAGACAGTGCAGCAAACGCATTGACAAGAATCGTTAAAGCCGTTAGATCACCCAAAACCGGTGCTTACTGCTTTAAAGAGTTGATCGTGCCTCAGACAGAAGCAAAAGAGGCTCTCAAAGATTTGAAATAAGAAACCATAAAAAATGGGACTTTTCGGTTTTTTTTCAAAAGAGAAAAAAGACAGTCTGAACACCGGACTGGCTAAGACGAAGGAGAGTGTCTTCAAGAAACTTCAACGCGCGGTAGTCGGCAAGTCAAAAGTTGACGACGAGGTGCTTGACAATCTTGAAGACGCGCTTATCACGTCTGATGTCGGCGTGGATACGACTGTGAAAATTATCAAACGCCTTGAAGAAAAAGTCGCTCAGGACAAGTATCTAAACACTTCCGAGTTGAACAAAATCTTGAAGGACGTGATAATTTCGCTTTTGAACGAAAATCCGGCTACAAATTTTACTGACAGCATCACAACCAAAGACGGCAAACCATACGTGATTATGGTTGTAGGCGTTAACGGTGCGGGAAAGACAACAACCATCGGAAAACTCGCCAACCAGTTTAAGCAGGCGGGCAAAAAAGTTTACTTGGGCGCGGCTGACACATTCCGTGCGGCGGCGGTTGAACAGTTGGACATTTGGGCTCAAAGAGCAGACGTTCCAATCATAAAACAGACAATGGGCTCTGACCCCGCTTCGGTTGCTTTCGACACTTTGAACTCGGCTGTTGCAAACAAAGCGGATGTCGTTTTGATAGACACCGCAGGAAGGCTTCATAACAAAATCAATCTTATGAACGAACTTTCCAAAATCAAGCGCGTGATGACAAAAGTGATTCCCGACGCACCGCACGAAGTGCTTTTGGTTTTGGACGGCAGTACGGGTCAAAACGCTTACGAGCAGGCCAAACAGTTTACTTTGGCAACTGACGTTACGGCATTGGCACTCACAAAACTTGACGGAACGGCAAAAGGCGGCGTAGTTATCGGAATAAGCGATCAGTTTAAAATTCCGATTAAATATATCGGTGTCGGCGAAAAAGTTACCGATCTTCAACTTTTTGACAAAGACCAGTTCGTGGATTCGCTGTTCAGTTAAGAAAAAAAATCTGAAAATGGAAATTTATTTTGCACCGCTTCAAGGTTTTACGGATTTTGTTTTCAGAAATTCCCATGCAAAATATTTTAAAGGCGTGAATAAATACTTCACGCCTTTTTTGCGTGTTGAAAACGGGGAAATAAGAAAAAAAGACATCAAAGATTTGAGCCTGTCCACAGTCCCGAATCTTGTGCCGCAGATTATGGCAAACTCGTGTGTGGACGTTGAAATTTTGGTTCAGTGCGTTAAAAATCACGGATTTAGAGAGTGCGATTTGAACTTCGGCTGTCCGTTTCCGCAACAGTCAAAACATTTTTACGGCGCAGGTATCTGGGACAAGCCCGAAAAAGTTTCAGAGGTTTTGTCAGCATTGAAAAATTTTCCCGAAATTTCGTTTTCACTGAAAATGCGGCTCGGAAACACAGACGTTTTTCAGACTCTTGATTTAATTGAAGTTATCAATTCCGCTGATTTAAAATTCGTTACAATTCACCCGCGTTTGGGAAAGCAGATGTACAGCGGAGAAATTGATTTTAAAACGTTTGAAACTCTTTACGAAAAACTCTCGTTTCCAATTGTTTACAACGGAGATTTAAAAACTTCTGCCGACATTGAAACCCTCATAAAAAAATATCCGAAATTAAAAGGCGTTATGATCGGGCGCGGACTTTTGAGCAATCCGTTTTTGGCTGAGGGTTCGCCGTTTGACAAAAAGCGTTTTATGGAGTTTCACAACTCTCTGATTGACGGATATTCGGAAATTTACGGCGGAGCGGAGTTTATGGTTTTGGACAAGATGAAAACGTTTTGGACGTATTCAGACAAGGATAAAAAGGTTTTAAAAAAGATTCAGAAATCAAAATCACTGTCAGAATATATTGCAAGCGTCGCAATGGCAGTACAAAATTAGCGAAAAAAAATAGTGTTAAAATATCTTAATACAGAATAGTTAACTAACTGTAAATTAGTACTTTAATTTAAACAAATCTTCAAAAAAGTCAGCCAAATTCACGATTTTTTGTTGAATTTGGCTGACTTTTTTTTGAATTTTATGAAAAAAACACTATATTTGTAACAGATTTTTCAGCATAAAAATTATGAAATCTGATGTAATTATAGGCAGAAAGCCGGAAATTGAAATTTTAAACTCGCTTTTAAAATCTTCTAAATCCGAATTTGCAGCCATTTACGGGCGGCGAAGGGTCGGAAAATCATTCCTTGTGGAGGAGGTTTTCCGGGGAAAAATCGCCTTCAAAATAGTCGGCACATATCTCAAAGCACCCGATGACGGAACTTATAAGTCGCTGCAACTCATGCACTTCTATAAGGCTCTTATAGACTGCGGCTACAAAACTTCCGAGTCTGTACCGGACAATTGGCTCGACGCTTTCAGAATGTTAAGAAAATACCTCGAAACGCTCAAAACCCGCCGCAAAGTTCTGTTTTTTGACGAATTGCCGTGGTTAGCCGGGCGTCAGTCGGCGGAACTGATTGCGGAATTGGGGTATTTTTGGAATTCTTGGGCAAACAGTCAGCGGAATATCGTGTTGATTGTCTGCGGTTCGGCAACGAGTTGGATGCTTGATAACGTTATCCGCGACTACGGCGGCTTGCACGGACGGTTGACAAAAATGATTCATCTGCTGCCGTTTTCGCTGAAAGAGTGCGCGGAATTTTTCAAAAAGCGCGGGTTTCATCTCTCGCAGTACGAGACGGCGGTCTGCTATATGGTTATGGGCGGGATTCCGTATTATTTGGACAAATTGCAGACTGACAAGACGTTAACACAAAATATTGATGACATTTTTTTCAAAAATAAATCCGTCCATCAGGAATTTGAGGACGTTTATACGGGTCTTTTTTCGTCAAACGAAAGGTATGTTGACGTTGTAAAAATCCTGTCCGAAAAGTTTTACGGTATGACACGCGGAGAAATTGCCAAGGCTTCCGGTCTCAACAGCGGCGGCACTCTCAGCAAAATCATCAGCAACCTTTTGCAGTCCGACATTATCCGCGAATATCCGCGCATCGGTTCTTCAAGAACGGAAAAAGTGTATCAGTTGAAAGACTTTTTTACGCTGTTTTATTTTAACTTTCTGAGCAGCAGAAGTTTAAGTCATAACGGAAACTGGAAAGCGGTTCAGCGTACGGCGCAGTTTTACAGTTGGGCCGGCAACACTTTTGAACTTTTGGTAACCGACCATATTTCGCAACTGACCGAAGCGTTGAAAATTGCAACTGTCAGCAATTCATTTTGTTACAGCGGAAAAGCATCGGACGGCACGGGTGCGCAGATTGATTTGGTGATTCAATGGGCTGGCGAAAGGACAGACTATCTTTGCGAAATGAAGTTTTCCGAAAACGAGTTTGTCTTTACTGCTGATTATCAGAAGAATATACTCAACAAACTTGACGCTTTTATTAATTCAAAGCACCATACCAAGACCCATTCCGTTCAGATTGTTCTCGTTACTACATACGGTCTCCGCAAAAACGAATATTCTTCGCCGGTAAATCAAGTCGTAACTTTTGAGCAGTTATTTAAATAAAATTTTGTGTTAAAATATATTAATACAAAATAGTTAATTCATTGAATATTAATGTTTTAGTTTTTAAAAATCTTCAAAAAAGTCAGCCAAATTCGATAAAATTTCGTGAATTTGGCTGACTTTTTTGGAAGATATTCTGCAAAAATTTTATTTTGATTTTCCCGATAAAAAATATAATTTTGCAGCATAAATCTTAAAAATATATTATGAAAAACACATCATTTTTATGCTGCTTGTTAGCGGCAGGTCTGTTTGCCGAATCCTGCGGACAAAAACCCGCTGAAATTAACGGCTCTTGGACCGGAACTTGGGGTACGGCCGTTCAACTCACCGAGCCGCACAATATGCCGCCCGCTCCCGGATTGTCTCAAAACACTATCCGTCAGCGTTTTAAAGTCTCAATCGGCGGCGACAGTCTTAAACTCCGCCTCTCTAACGAGTTTGGTGATACGCCTTTGAAAATTCTCGCTGTAAGCATCGCTCCCGCTCTCGAAGGCAGTAAAATTGACGCTCAAAAAGCCGTCAAGGTCAAATTTTCTGGCAGCGAAAGCCTTGAAATTCCTGTCGGAAAAAACGTCTTTTCTGACGCTTTCGCCTTCAAAACTTCTACAAGGCAGGATTTGGCGGTAACAATCGCTTACGATGCCGTACCAGAAAAACTTACGGGACATCCGGGCTCGCGTACAACGTCATACATTTTGGAAGGCAACCAGATTGACAACGCCTCGTTTGAGGGCGCAACCACAACCGATCATTGGTATTCAATTGAACGTTTGGATACTTACACCCCCGAAAAATCCGCTTCTGTTGCTATTATCGGCAATTCAATTACGGACGGTAGAGGCTCTACAACAAACGCTCAAAACCGTTGGCTTGACATCTTTGCAGAAAGACTTCTCAACAATCCCGAAACCAAAAATCTCGGCGTTCTTAATATGGGAATCGGTGGCAAGTGCGTGATTTTCGGCGGTTTGGGTCCCACGGCTTCAACACGTTTTGAAAGAGACGTTCTCAGTCAGACAGGCGTAAAATACGTCATTATTTTTGAAGGCGTCAACGACATAGGCCCGTCAAGAGACACGGAAAAAACCAAAGCCGATTTGATTGAACATTATACAAAAATGGCTGACGCGGCTCACGCAAAAGGTCTGAAAGTTTTCGGCGCAACAATAACACCGCTGAAAAAATGTTTCTACATGGAGTCCGGCAGCGATGAAAAAGAAAAATGCCGTCTCGAAGTCAACGAGTGGATT